>OQWM01000151.1_pt1 | contig 38579 bp, 29 predicted proteins | sample 1691531 | NCBI WGS metagenome assembly OQWM01 (sample SAMN03418257, study PRJEB22391) | human gut metagenome | biome: human-gut; feature: organic feature; material: feces | host: Homo sapiens | place: Tanzania | collected 2013-01
CCCCAGGAACCGTTTCTTCGCGCAAACTTTACTTAAATTATTTATAATGCGTTTGCCCTGTAAAATTGAAAACACTTTTGAGGCATTCCCATGTCTCGCCCATAAAAAAGAGACAATTTTTTTCTGTATCTTATTGACTTACATTAAAATGTTGTTTATATTTTTAGTTACCGATTATTCGGTAACGTAATAGACAAGTATGGAAAAGAAGCACAATTCAACAAGGGACAAAATCATTCAGTCAGCATTCTCTTTTTACGATATGCTTTTTTTTGAAAGAATTTCACTTTCAAAAATCGCAGCAAAAGCCGGCATTACAAAACCTGCTATTTACAAGCACTTCAAAAGCCGCGAAGACTTGGAAAACGCAATGAAGTCTTTAATTCTTAGCGATATTGCGGAAATTATAAAAGGCTGCGAAAAAGATAAAAATGAAACTTCCATACTAAAAAAAGTAATAGTTCTTCTTTGCAAGAAAAAATCATATTTCTATTTTACTCTTTCAAATTCCCTTGAGTTCAGCATTGACAACTTTTTAATTGAAATAAAAAAGCATGGCGTTTCAGATTTAAATTTGGAAAATATTTTTGACAACTACGGAAGTATTGTGGATATTGAAATTTACAAAAAAATTATTTTTGTTTCCGGCACAATGATTTTTTTTCAAGGCGCAAGAGACTTTATACTTCTTGACAAAAATCTTCAAGATTCTGATGAAAGCATTCAGGAATACGCGGAAAAACTCTCAAGTTTCATTTTTTCCGGTGGACTTGGACATGACATAAAAGAAACAGATGCTCTCAGGCTTTCCCAGCTTGACATTCTCTGTAGCAAGGAAATTCAGTCTTTAAAAGCGCCTTGCAAATTTTTTACAGCCATTGGAAATGTTGTGCGCCGCGTGGGATTTTCAAAAACCACAATTGAAGAGCTTGCAAAAGAGCTTGGACTTGCAAAAAGCAGCCTGTACACAAATTTCAGTTCAAAAAAAGAAATGTTCGAAGCTCTCAAAAAAGAAGAATGCCTGAATTTGTTTCATGTCATCAAGAAGAATCTTCTTTATGCAAAAAACAGCGCTGAATGTGTTTATATTTTTATGGAAACTGAAATTGAATTTTTCCTAAAGAGAAGAGGATTGCTTTATGTATGCCGCTGGCTTTTGTTCCAAAATTCAAAGAATGATTTTAAAATCAAGTCAATGCACGAAAAAAGAGAAAAGACAATTGGCAAAGACGAGCTGCTTGACTTTACAGCTTTTATTCTCAATGCCGACATTATAACGCAGATTCCAGATTTTGGAACTCCAAAGATGAATATGCAAATTATGTTCTCATGGATTTTTCAAATGCCGATTTTTTTCTTGCTGCACAGCGAGCTTCATAATTTTCCAGAAGAATCTGTGCACGCCGCAATAAAGGACTTTTTTTATTGCATGGAAAGAGGAATTAATTTTATTGATAATAAAGAAAATAATATTTCAGGAGGAAAGAAATGATTTTCAGCAAAAAGACGTTTTTTAAGATTTCAGTCTTGCTTGCTATGTCTGGAGCATTTGTCTTTGCACAGGAATCCCAGCCGCAAAACACTGAGTCTGACAAAAAAACTGTAAACCTGACAATTTACGAAGCTGTGGATTACGCGCTCGAACACAGCCATTCGCTCAAGACTGCCGACATTGACCTTGAAATCAAGGCACGCGCAGGAAAGAACGCTTGGAATGTTTTGCTTCCGACAGTTCAGGCTACAGGAACTCTTAACAGAACTACAGATATTTCTTCAAATTTGTCGGGAACAAACACAATGATGAAGCTTCATGGTCTTCCTGAAATTGAAGAGACTGACAGCATGAAATGGACAGGAATCGCAAATCTTTCTGTTGACTGGAATTTCAGCCTTGCAATGATTCAGCAGATAAGAGCTGCAAAAGCTGGGTACGAAGCTGGAAAAATCAGCTATGAGCAGAGCATTGTTGAAACAGAAGTCAATGTAAAAAAACTTTTCTACGGACTTCTCTTGCAGCAGGAAAATTTAAACTTGCAGAAAACAACTCTTGAAAATTCAAGAAAACGCATGGTTCAGGCGGAAGCAAACTTTAAAAACGGAATGGTTCCAGAGCTTTCAATGCTTCAGGCGCAGGTTACATATCAGAACAAAAGCCCGGAAGTTGCCCAGATGGAGCGTGAATTCCACCAGCAGCTTGACACTTTTGCATTTCTTTTGGGACTTCCAGTAGGAACGGACATTGTTTTGCAGGGAAGCATTGAGCCTTTTTATGTTAACTTACACTACGACACGCTTATTGAACGTTACGGAAACAACAGCCTGGACCTTCAGTCAATTGACAAGAACATTGAGCAGCTTCAGCGCAATCTTGACGCTTTGAATCTTAGCACTTACACTCCATTTTTCAATATCAGCTACGGATTTAAGCCGAGGCTCACTGATTTTCTTGACGCAGACAAAGGAGGGTTTCCTACAGGCGGAGACTGGACAGATTCAGGCTCTATAAGCTTTACAATTGGCTGGAATCTTACAAACATTCTTCCGTTCTCGTCAAACAGGCAGCAGGCAAAAGACTTGCAGGCGAATCTTGACAAACTCAAGGTAAGCAGGGAAATGCTCCTTGAAAACCAGAAAATGACAGTCCGCAAATCTGTAGACACATTGATTCAGGCGCGCGAGCAGATTCAGTCCATGAACAGAAGCATAACACTTGCCCAGCGCTCTTATGACATGACAGTGCGTGCTTACCGCAACGGAACAAGAGAACTTCTTGATGTGCGCGATGCAGAAAACCAGCTTAACACTGCAAAACTCGGACTTGCAAACCAGAAATTCAATTATATTTCAGCATTGCTTGACTTGGAAACAACTCTTAATACAAAACTCACCGGAGGAGAAAAATAAAATGAAAAAAACAAGCGCAAAACTACCTTTTATCTTGATGGCAGCGGCAATCTTGTCATCCGCATTGGTTTCCTGCAAGGGAAAATCAGAAAAAACTGCAAAGGAAGAAGAAACTGAAACAATCTACGCGGTAAACGCAGACATTGTTCAAGCCGGAAACCTTGACGACTACTTGGAATTCGGCGGAGATGTTTCTTCTGTTTCCGCAGTTGACGTCTACCCGGACGCGGCAGGAAAAATCTCTCGCATAAGAGTTGCTGTAGGAGACCTTGTAAAAAAAGACCAGATTATAGCTTATGTTGACCCGAGCCGCCCTGGAATGAACTACAGTGAAAACCCTGTAAAAGCTCCGATTTCAGGAAGAGTAACTTCATTTCCGCCAACAATCGGAACAATGGTTTCACAAAGCTATTCAATCGCAAAAATCAGCGACACAGACGAACTTCAGATAAAGGTAAATGTCGCTGAACGCTTTATAAGTAGAATCCGTGAAAACCAGACTGCTATTGTAAGTTTTGACGCATATCCTGGAGTTGAATTCAAAGCGCGCGTTTTTGAAGTTTCTCCGGTTTTGGACACAACAAGCCGCACAATGCTTGCCAAGCTCAAGGTTGAGCCAGCTGACTCAAGAATAAAGGCAGGAATGTACGCCCGTGTAAAACTCATCACTGACACAATTGAAGGAGCTGTTGTTATTCCAAATGACGCCATTGTTTACCGTGACGGCAAGCCTTACGTATTCACAGCAAAATCAGAAAGCGCGGAATCCAGCGTAAACATGGTTTCTGTAAAGGAAGGGCTTTCCGTAGACAACAAGACAGAAATTCAGGAAGGACTCAAAGAAGGAGACGTTATAATTGTAAAAGGACAGTCTCTTTTGAGCGATGGTTCCAAAGTAAAGATTCTTTCAATTTCTGGAAAAGCGGTTGAAAGCAAAACTGAAAACAAGGACTAAAATATGACATTTTCAGAAAAATGTGTAAATAAACCAGTAACAACAGTGTTGATCTTTTTTATAATGGTCGCGCTGGGAATTTTCTGTATATTCGATATGCCGGTAGATATGTATCCAGACATGGACTTACCGTATATGCTTGTTTATACAGCTTATGACGATGCAGGTCCGGAAGAAGTAGAGCAGAGCCTTACAAGAACGATGGAAAGCTCTCTTTCCGGACTTAGCGGACTTAAAAAAATGCAGTCGAAGTCGCAGTCTGGCGCAAGCATTATCTTTCTTGAGTTTGACTACGGAACAAACCTCGATACAGCGGCTATAGAAATCCGCGACAAGATTGATATTGTACGAAGCTATCTGCCTGATGACGCAGATTCTCCAATCACACTTAAGCTTGACCCTTCAATGATGCCTATTATGAACATTGTAGTTCAGGGCGACTTGACCCCGGAAGAGCTTAGAACAATCGCCGAGGACACAATCCAGCCGCGTCTTGAGCAGCTTGACGGTGTTGCCTCTGCAAATGTTATCGGAGGACGCGAGGAATCTATAAACGTTGATATTCCTAGAGACCGACTTGAAGCCTACGGACTTTCAATTTCCACAATCGCACAGATGATTGGCGCGCAGAACGTTCAAAGCTCAGGCGGAACAATCACTTCTGGCGATAAAAACTATACTATTAAAACGAGCGGAAAATATAAAAGCATAGAAGACCTCAAGAACACGGTAATCACTTACAAGCCTGATTCCCTGGACAGTTCAAGACTTGTTACAGTAAAGCTCCGCGATATTGCTGATGTTTATGACGGCTACAAAGACGAAAGCACTCTTGCTTACTTGGACGGAAAGCCTTGTGTAATGCTTATGATTCAAAAGCAGAGCGGAAAGAATTCCGTTACAGCCGCAAAGAATGTAAGAAAAGCTATTATAAAACTCAAGGCGGATCTTCCTGCTGGAGTTGAGCTTGTTGAAACTTCAAACACAGTAGACATTATTGAGCAGACAATCAATGAAGTTGTTTCTTCTGTTGTTCAGGGCGCGCTTCTTGCCGTTGCAGTTTTGTTCATATTCCTGCGCTCTCTAAAAAGTACATTCATCATCGGACTTTCAATTCCGATTTCGGTATTTGTAACACTCATGCTCATGTACTTTAAAGGCATGACAATAAACATGATTTCCATGGCGGGACTTCTCCTTGGAATCGGTATGCTTGTAGACAACTCAATCGTTGTTCTTGAAAACATCTACGCTTACCGCCAAAGAGACGCCAAGCCAAAAGTAGCGGCAATCCTCGGAAGCCAGGAAATGGTAACTTCCATAACCGCTTCAACTTTGACATCTGTATGTGTTTTCCTTCCGATGATTCTCTTTAGAAAAAAACTTGGAATCATGGGACAGATGTTCGACAGCCTTGCTTACACAATTATTTTCTCATTGATGTGCTCGCTGATTGTTGCGATTGCCCTTGTTCCAGTTCTTTGCTCAAGCTATCTTAAAATCGACAAGATTGTTGACGAAAGGAAAAGCGGAATCGGCTACGGAATAAACCAGGCATTCAACAAATTCTTTTTGAACCTCGACAATGGATATGCAAAGGGAGTCCGCTTTGTTCTTCACCACAGAAAGACATTTATCATAGTTCTTGTATGTTGCTTTGTTCTTTCTATAATAAGCGTAAAATTCGTAGGCTTTATCTTTATGCCGGAATCCGCCTCAAACACAGTCGGAATTGAAGTCGAGCTTCCGATGGGAACAACTCTTGAAGTTACAGAAGACACATTGAGAACGCTTGAGGAAATCGGAAAAAAAGAGCTTGTAGGCGTAAAGTACACATCTGTAACAGTCGGCGGAACAAGCGTAATTTCCGCAAGCTCCGAGACAAACACAGGCGCAATCACTTGGACTTTGTACGAAGCCAAAGAACGTGAAAAGGGCTGGGACAACGAAAAATCTGCAAAAGACAAGCTTAGAAAATACTTCAACACAATTCCGGGCGCAACACTTTCATTTTCATCAAATTCAAACAGCGCGTCTTCTGGAGAAATGAGCATTGACATCCGTAGCAACGACCTTGACCTTGTCCGCAACACAGCTGCCCAAGTTGAAAAAATCCTCAAGGAGCAGGCGGCTGAATTTGTAACAGAAGTTTCAAGCGATGTTGAAGACGGACTTCCTCAGGCAGAAATCGTAGTTGACCGCGACAGAATGTACGAACTTGGCTTGAACATTTACAATGTAGGCTCTGAAATCAATGCCGCAATCAACGGAAAAACCGCCAGCCGCTACACAAAGCTTGGAGACGACATTGATGTTATTGTGCGCCTTGCAGAAAAAGACAAGAAAAAGCTCGCTGATATTGACCAGGTTTCTGTAGTGAATTCAAAGGGACAAAGAATTCCTCTTTCAAGCTTTGCTCATTATGAGGAAAACCTTTCGCCTGTTACAATTCTGCGTGAAGACCAGTCCAGAATTGTCCATGTTAAGGCAAAGCCTGTTTCTGGAGTTTCCCTTGACGTTGTTCAGACAGGGCTTTTAAAGATTATAAACGACAACATTCCAAAAGACGATGCCGTAACAATCTCCATAAGCGGAGACTACGAGGACATGATGGAAGCGGTTGTGAACTTCGGCGCGATTATTATTCTTGCCGCGGCATTGGTTTTCATTGTCATGGCAAGCCAGTTCGAATCATTGATTGACCCGTTCATTGTTATCCTTACAATTCCGTTCTCGTTCATCGGAGTTATGATGACTTACGCAATGGTCAACCAGCGTCTTAGCGTTGTTACAATCATGGGTATGCTCGTTCTGGTCGGAACAATCGTTAACAACGGTATTGTTCTTGTTGACTACACGAACCTTTTGAGAAAGCGTGGCTACGAGCTTGAGGAAGCTTGTGTTGAAGCCGCAAGAAACAGACTTCGTCCAATCTTGATGAGTACGCTTACAACAGTTATTTCTCTTGCTCCAATGGCGTTCTTCCCGGGCGAAGGCTCAACTTCAATGCAGCCTATTTCCCTTACAACATTCGGCGGAATGACATTCGGTTCGGTAATGACACTGTTCCTTATGCCTTCTATTTACTACATCATAAACTCAAGAAGAATGAAGAAAGCCGCAAAAAAGGCTGCCAAGAAAGAAGCTCTTCAGCAAAAGAAGCTTGAAGCCCTTGAAACAAACAACGCTTAGTTTTTGGTTGGAGGAAAATTATGGCTGATGAATACGAAAAAAATATCCAGCGTGTGCGTGTTGAAATAATCTGTTCCCAGGCATTGGAAGAAGACTTTGCCGAGGAATTTGAAAAAAGCAAAGTAGGCAAGCACTACACAAAAATTTCCCCTGTAATGGGAGCAGGCTACAGCAATCCGCACTTGGGAGACGCAGTCTGGCCGCAGCTCAACACAATGTACATAATATACTGTAGCGAGGAAGAAGCTGAAAAAATCAAGCAGATTGTGGTTAAGCTTAGAAAACTCTTTATTACAGAAGGAATCGGTTGCTTTATAGGAAGCGGAACTGAAATCTAAAAATTAAATCCTGCTGGTTTTTACTGGCAGGATTTTTTTTACTTTAAAACTGATTGCAAATAAAAAATCTTAATGGTAAACTTTTTTCTAAAATTTTCACTGGAGAGCAAAGATGGAAAATTACTGCATAATGGTGAGCGCGGAAAACTTGTTGTTGTTGAAGGCGCGCAGGACATTCCGTTTGAAATAAAAAGAGTCTTCTATATATATGGCCTGACAACGAGGTTGTCCGCGGAAAGCATGCGAACAAGGAAAGCGAATTTGTTCTTATCAATGTTGCCGGGAAATCAAAGGTGCGCGTTACAGACGGAATCGGCGAGCATGTTGTTGAGCTTAACCGCCCGATGCAGGGAATTTATCTTCCAAAAATGGTTTGGAAAGATATGTATGATTTTTCGACGGACTCAGTTCTTCTTGCACTTGCAAGCACGCACTATGATGGAAATGAATATATCCGCGACTATGATGAATATTTGAAGATTATGGGTGTGAAGAAGTGAAATGTGAACTGTTGAATCAAAATAAACTTTCAGTTGCAAAAAACTCAAAGCGAGAAAATCAGTATGACTTGATTAGAATTTTATGCATGGTGGCGGTCGTCTTTATCCATGCCGTAACGTCTCAAAAAAATCAATTGCAGCAGTTTGTTCTTACAGTTTCAGGATGTGCAGTTCCAGTCTTGACGTTGCAAAGGACGGAAGAACCTGCCGAATTGAGTGGGATTCCTCAAAGCCGAACGGAACTCCAAGAAAGTTCTGCGACGTTATCCGCCTGAACAACCTCGGCTGGAAGACAAAAGTCGATGTCCGCCGTGGAATTGAAATCAGCTATGACGACTTTCTGCATGGAAATGTGAGGAAGTAAACATCATTTTTTTAGCAAAATAAAAGTAAAAGGCTTCGGCAATGATTAGTTACCGAAGCCTTTTTTGTTTCTTGTACTACGACACAAAAACTATTGTAAATTTGCAATTGATATTTACTTTATTAAAAATCTGTCGCTCTTTATAAATTTTTCCAGAGTTTCTTGCCATTCAGGAATTTTGATTTTCAGCAAGGTTTGAATTTTGTCTTTACTTAAAACTGAATATGCCGGACGTTTTGCGGCGCATGGATATTCATCAGTTGTGCAGGAATTTATAGTGCAGTCTTTTGTGATTCTGCCGTACTTTTTTCCAAACTCATATATTTTTTTTGTAAAGTCAAACCAAGTCGTTTCACCTAAATTTGTAAAATGATAAACTCCATAAGGCAAGGCTGATTTTTTTCCAAACAGGCTTTTTGCCTTTTCTGATGTGGACATAATTTTTAAAATTGCAGAAGCCAAGTCCACAGCGCAAGTCGGAGTTCCTTTCTGGTCGCACACAACGCTCACTTCATCTTTTGAATTCATCGCTTTTGTCATTGTATAGACAAAATTTTTTCCGTCGAATCCGTAGAGCCATGCAGTGCGCAAAATATAGTACTGGGTCATTTCTTTTTCTACAAAATCTTCGCCTGCTGCTTTTGTTCTTCCGTAAACTGAATCCGGACATTTCAGCATATCTTCTGTATATGGAAAATTTCCTGTTCCATCAAAAACGTAATCTGTTGAAATGTGAATCAGTTTTGCGCCAAGCTCGCGTGTAATCCTTGCAATGTTCTTAGGACCTTCAGCATTTAGTTTTTCGGCAAGCTCAGAATCTTCTTCAGCCTTGTCTACGGCAGTGTAGGCGGCGCAATTTATTACCCAGGTGATTTTTTCTGGAACAGTTCCGCGGGCAACAGAAATTCCAGTTCTTCCGGCGGCCGTTCCATGATTGTGCGCAAATTTTGAAAGCTCTGCAGGATTTGTTATGTCAACATCTTTGTCGCTTCCAATCCAGTCAATTTTATTTTCTGTAAGCTGCTTGGCAATTTCACTTCCAAGCATTCCTTTGTAACCAATCAGCCAAACCATTTTTTTGCTCCAAAGTAGATAAAAACGCTTTTACTGTTTTTCCTTGAATTTTTTTACAACAGTTCTAACGGAAGAACTCGCGCCTTTTTTCATAACAAGGATTTTACCATTTTTTACAACAACAATCAAATCCTGCACTCCGCAAAGAGCAACTGGCATATCAGAGTAAACAAAGTTTCCGTCGCTTTCAACTGAAATAAATTCTTCTTCGCCTTGCTCAAAATATTTTTCAAATGAATCCCAGCTTCCAACATCGTCCCAGTTAAAAGAAGCCTTTACACAAACCGCATTCTGTGTCCGCTCGGCAACTGCATTGTCAACCGCAATCGATTTTACAGAATTGTAGGCTTCATTAAGCGGCTGCCAGTTTTCTATATATTTTATAGAATTTAAAAGTTCTGGTTTTGGAAATTCGGCAGTGTCGAAAACTTTAAAAGCTTTGTACATTTCGTTTTCGTACTTTTTAATTTCAGATTCAAAAAGCGAATTTGAAAATCCAAACATTCCGCTGTTCCAGGCATATTTTCCGCTCGCAAGATAAGCCTTCGCAGTTTCCAAGTCAGGCTTTTCCTTGAAACTTTCAATCTTTAAAACTGAATTTTCTGAGTCCAAAGGCTCGCCCATATTTATGTAGCCGAAGCCAGTTGAAGGTTCATAAGGTGGAATTGCAAAGCACACAAATTTTCCCTGATGTGCAAAATCCGCGGCTTTCTTGCAGTCAGAAACAAAATTTTCCAAAGGCGAAATAACTTGGTCGCTTGTCAAAACCAAAATCAAATGCTCTGATTTTTCCGCAAGCTCAAGAAATTTGCAGGCAAGCAAAAGTGGCGGGCAAGTGTGCCTTGAGCAAGGTTCTGCAATTACGTACAAGTCGTTTTCAATTTTCTTTTTTTGATGCCCGGAAAGTTTTTCTTTTAAAGTTTTAACTTGCTTTGTAAGTTCCGCGCAAATTTCAGGACGCGAAATAATTAGAATTTTTCCTGAAGGCTTAACCGCCAACGCTCTTATGACTGCATTCTGCAAAAAAGAAATTCCGTCTGCAAAAGCCATAAACTGCTTTGGAAATTCCGGAGTTGAAGCGGGCCAAAGTCTTTCACCGAATCCTCCGGCAAGAATCACAACATCAGTAAAATTTGAATTGCACATTTATTGCTCCTGTTGTTTCTGCTCTTCCATTTTTGCAAAGAAATAGGCGCAGAAAGTTTTTATCCTGTTCATAAAAGATGTGTCAACGCGGTCTCTAAGAAAAAAAACGCTTGGAGCTTTTACCGCTCCGATTCCGTAAAGAATCCATTTATCTTCAGACTTGAAAATCACAATTATCGACTTCATGTTTTCTGGACTAACGCAATTGAATTTATCGTAGTAGCGCATTGTGGAAAGATTCGTTGACTCATAGTAATAATATCCATCGTTTTTTTCCGAAGTGATTTTCATCGGAACAAGTCCAAAAGGCTTCATTTCAAAATCGGCATTTACAATCTGAGTATTTCCATCTTTCTGCGCTGACTTTATTTCCGCGGAAGTATACAAGTCGTACCATTCTTCTGCTCTTTCTGAATAATAAGGAATTCCTGCATAAGACGGAATATCCATTACAAGCGAAGAAAAATTATCAAGAAGATTTTCATTGCCTTCATAAGTATATTCTTTTATTACTTCCGCAAAATAAGCAGGCTTTAGATTGCTGACAGTTTCCACAACTTTTTTCAATCCCGGATTTTCGCCTTTCATGCACATTTTTTTGTATGAGCCTGTATTTTTTATTACAGTTTTTCCGCTGCTTAAAGATTCAATATCTTCAGCTGACAAATTTTTATTATAAGGCGATTCTGAAAAAACGCCGGCAAAAGCAACAGAAAATAAAGCAAGAGCAACAATATTCTTAAAAATAGTTTTCAATGTTTTCCTCTATAAAAATAAAGAATAATTATTATAGTAAATAAAAATCAAACTTGCAAGGTTACATAAAGAATTCTAAATACGCTAGATTGAAGAAAGTCTTTTTTTTGTATAAAATCGTTTCTATGAATATGGAAGCTTTTATTTTGGGCTGCGGAGGAATGATGCCGTTGCCATATCGACACCTTACATCAGTTTTGCTTCGGCGCGACGGGGATTTGTTTCTATTTGACGGCGGAGAAGGCACTCAGGTTTCTTTAAGGCGGCTTAATTTAAAATGGAAAAAAATCAATGCGATTTTTGTTTCGCATACGCACGCAGATCACGTTACTGGGCTTCCTGGAATTCTTATGCTTTCTTCGCAAGTTGACAGAACCGAGCCACTTTATATTTTTGGTCCGCCGAAAATCGCAGAATATATAGAAACAAGCCGCAAGGTTTTGGATATGTACATAAATTATCCGATTGTTGTAAAGGAAATAACAGAGCCGGGCGTAGTCTATGAAGGCGACGGATTTTATATAAGGTCGTTTCCGCTTGAGCATACAAAAACTTGTGTAGGGTATACACTGGAAGAACTTGACCGTCCAGGAGAATTCAATCCGGAAGAAGCAGAGAAATTAAAAATTCCAAAAGGACCTTTGTGGGGAAAACTTCAGCGCGGCGAAAGCGTTGTAAATGAAGACGGAATTGAAATAAAGCCAGAGCAAGTTGTTGGAAAAAATAGAAGCGGCCGAAAATTCAGTTTTGTAACAGACACAATGTATCTTCCGTCAATTGCAAAAGAAGTGAAGGGCAGCGACCTTTTAATCTGCGAGGGAATGTTTGCTGACGGATGCGAAGATCAGGCAAAAGAAAAAAAACACATGACTTCCCGGCAAGCAGCCACAATTGCAAGAGACGCCGATGTACTAAGAATGGGACTAATTCACTACAGTCCGCGTTACAACGACAAAGAGCTTAATGTTCTTTTAGAGCAGGCGCAGCAAGTTTATCCTGAAGCACGCCTTACAAAAGACAGGATGAAAATAGAGATTCCTTATGTCGAATGAAGTAGAACTGATTTCTTTCTGCAAAGACTACGGAAAATTTTCAGCCTGTAAAAATATAAATTTCTATGCGGAAAAAAATTCCATCACTGGAATTCTCGGACCCAATGGAGCAGGAAAAACTTCTGTTTTAAAAGCAATTTGCGGACTTCATTACCAGACTAGCGGAACTGTAAGAATTTGCGGAACAGAAGAAACAGATGAATTTAAAAAATTGACCGCTTTTGTTCCAGAAGTTCCGGAGCTTGACTCAAGTCTTACAGTAAAAGAAACTCTTTTTTTTGAAGCTGAAATTTCAGGTCAGAAAAAAAATGAAGCAGAACTAACTGTAGAAAAAGCAACGGAAATTTGCGGACTAGAAAAAGTTTTCAATAAAAAAGTTTCAGGACTTTCAAAAGGATTTAAACAAAGAACGAGCCTCGCAAAAGCAGTCTGCAGGCTTCCCAAAATTCTTGTCCTTGATGAATTTTCAGCAGGATTAGATCCGGCGCAAATTGCTTCGTTCAGAAAAAAGCTAAAAGTTCTTTCAAGCTCAATGACAATTATTTTTTCAACGCATCATATTGAAGAAGCTGTTTCTTTGTGCAATATAATTTATATAATTTCAAACGGAGAAGTCGCGGCTTGCGGAACTGAAAAAGAAATAGTAAAAAAATTTAACTGTAAAAACCTTGAAGAAGCCTTTATTCTTGCCACGGAAAAATCACAATGAAATCTATTTTAAAAAGATATTTTTTTAACTTTGCAATAAATCCGTTCACATACATTTTAGTTTCCGCATTTGGAATTTTCATAAGCCTTGGATTTTTTGTTGGGCAGCAGTTTTTTCTTGGAGCAGGCTCTACAGACTTGCACAGTTTTTTTTCAGCATTTCCGCCAGCCTGCATTTTATTTTTGCCCGGACTTATTTCGATTTCTTCAAATGTAAAAAAAGATTTTACTTTAAAATCCGTTTTTATATTTCTTCCTGAATTTCTTTCAGTTTTTCTTCTTTGCTGCTTTGCAATATTTCTTTCTGGCCTAGTTCCAGTTTGCGTTTCTTTTTTTGGCGATATTGAGATTTCTCAAGTTATTATTGGTTTCATAGGAATTTTATTTTACTTTGCCGCCGCGGTTTCTTTTGTAATTTTTATTTTCAGCATAATAAAATCCGCTGGAGCTTCTTTTGTAGTTTCCGCATTTTTTCTTGCAATCATAAATTCAGTTCACAACATTCCGCTTTATTTCAATCCGCCGGAATTTTTAAGCGCAATAATAAAATTCATTTCATTCGCCTGGAGATTTGATTCTTTTTCAAAAGGAATTTTCAGCATTTCTGATTTTCTTTTTTTTGCTTCATGCGCTGTATTTTTTTACGTGCTTGCATTTTTTATTAAGGAGCACAAAAAAGGAAACAAGTCTGTTTATTTAAAAAAATTAAAACGCGCATTTTTATTTTCATTTTTACTTTTTACAATTGTAAATGAAAACTTAAATTTTAAAATTGATTTTACTTCATCAAAAAATTTCAGTGTAAGCAAATGCAGCAAAAAAGTTTTAAGTCAAGTTGAAGATCCAGTTTCAATTTCTTATTACTTAAGCCCAAAATTAAAAAGCCTTTATCCGCAAGTAAAAGATGTAACCGATTTTTTACAAAGCTATGCGGTAGAGTCAAAACAAGTTTCAGTTGAAATTATAAATCCCTCAAAAGAAAACATTGCAAAAAAACTTTCAGAAATAGGAATAAGAGGCTATCCGATTAGAACTTCTTCTGCGGATTCAGCAAGCATCACAAATGTTTATTCCGCCATAAAAATAGACTACCTTGGAAAAAGCGAAACAATTCCATTTGTGCTGAATATATCAAGGCTTGAATTTGATTTGACTAGAAAAATAAAATCACTTATTGAAGAAAAAGAAAATCCAGTTCAAGTTGTCTGCGCTTCATCTTTTGCAAACGGATACAGTCTTGCGTTTCAATATCTTGAGGCGGAAGGATTTTCAGTTATCCAGACATCGCTCCCCTCTGAAAAAAATTCAAGCGTTGATATTTCGTTTGATGAGCTTTCTGACATTCCGCTGATTATTTTCGGAAGCGACAAGTTTACAAAAACTGATTGTAAAATCCTTGAAAAATTTATTCTCAACGGCGGAAAAGTTTTTATTGCAAGCCAACCATATTCCATAGATTTCGAAGACAACTGGTCTGTAAAGCAAAATGAATCAAATCAGCTTTTTGAGCGGCTTATGTTTACTTTTGGAATTTATTTTAAACAGACTTTGACTTGCGACATTTCAAATCTAAGAATTACAATGACAAGCAATTCTGATGTCAATGGAAATAAAAAATCAGCACATACAGAATACATAAATTATCCGCTTTGGATTTCTTTAAGAGCACAGGAGAATGCGCTTTCTGGACTTTCACTTTTTTGGCCTTGCGCTTTTGACATTGACAATGAAGTTGCAGAAATTGAAAGGTTAAAAACAACCACGCTTCTTTTTACAAGCAATCGTTCATGGCAAATTCCAAGAACAGAAAATTTTATAACCAATCCTTTTGCAGTTCCAAAGTCAGCTGAATCAGAGGAAGAATATTCTACTTTTGCAGTCTGCGCTTCAACTACAAAAGAAAATGAAAAAAATACATCTCTCATACTTTTTGCAGACCAGTATGCTTTTTCAGATTCGCTGCTTTCATATAATTCAAATTCAATTTTCGATGTTGATTCAAGAAGCCTTGATTTTTTATGCAATGGAATTTTTATGCTGAACGGAGAAGATGAACTTTTAAGCTTAAAAACAAAAACCACATTCAACACAACACTTTATAAAATCAGCAATGAAAATATCAGAAACGCCGCAATAAAAACACTTTTTACAACGTGCGTACTGCCAATATTTATAAACCTAACAATAGGTTTTGTTTTCTTTTTAAAGAGAAGGAGGTTCAACAAATGAAGCGCATTTCATCAAAAAAAGCTCTTCTTATATTTTATGGATTTGACATAATTCTTGTTCTAGTTCTGCTGCTGCTTTTTCTTCCGCTGTCAAAAAAAAATATTCCAGAAACTTCAAAAATGAAATTTATCAGCAATGCCAAAGAAATTTCTTCTGTTGAAATTTACAACGCACAAGAAAGAAAAAAAATTATAATATTCCAAAAAGACAATATATGGCTTGGAACAGATGACGACTCGAACATGACGTTAAACTGGCCGTGCGACATTCAGACAATAAAAAATTTTTTAGCAGAAGCCGAAAAGGAAAATACCCTATATAAAAAAGCTGAAAAAGTTTCGTCCTGGGCAAGACTTGGTGTAGATGAAAAAAATTCATGCCGCATAACTTTTTTTAAAAATGGAAGTGAAAAAGTTTCAGAATTTTTCTTTGGAATAGAAGATCCCATTTCTGAAAGAATTTCATTCAGGACTTCAAAAGAGCAAACAGTCTGGGAAGCAAAAACTTCTGTTTCAAATTTTCTTTTTAAGAACGCTTCGTTTTGGGCTGATTCATACATAGAGCCTTTATGCGTAACTGACGAAAACAAAACTTCCGAAAAACTAAGAAGAGGGCAGTTAGTGTATCTTTCACCGTCAGAAAATATCAAGCCAGAAAAAGTTATTTCAAAAATATTCAGCAACACAAACAAAGCCATCTATTCAATTTACAAAAAAGATGATTCGTACATTGTCATACCTTCTTTTTCTTCACTGGAAAAAAATAAGGACGCAATAAAAGCAATAAACTACAGATATTCAATAAGCCAATGGACTTATGAAAAATTCCTAGAGGCAAACAAATGAATGAAAAAAAATCCGCTATCGGTGTTTTTGAAAACTTTGCAGAAGAATATTTAAATTTTGAGAAAACACCCAAGAAAAATATCTTTTGGCTCGACACTATGGAATTTCTTTGCAAACGACTTTCCAATCCGCAAGACTGCTGCCCGAGTTTTCATGTCGCGGGAAGCAAAGGCAAAGGCTCAATTTCTAAAATGATTGCCTGTATTCTGGAGGAAGCCGGATATTACACAGGCTTGTATTCATCACCGCATATTTTGAATTTCAACGAGAGAATAGGCACAGTCTCCGGTCCCTTTCCTGAAGAAGTTTATGAAAAATCAGTAAAGCAGCTTATAGACAGCATAACTTCTATCAAAACCGAAGAACTTCCCGGAAAACGACCTGTTACCTGGTTTGAGCTTGCAACATTGCTTGGAATGCTATGCTTTAAAAATGCCGGCATAAAATATGCTGTTTATGAAGTCGGACTCGGAGGAAGGCTTGACGCAACAAATGTTATAACCCCACTTTGCAGCTGCATAAGCCAGATTGAACTTGAACACACTGAATATCTTGGAAACACAGAAGAGCTTATCGCCGCAGAAAAAGGGGGAATTATAAAGCAAGAAATTCCTGTAATTGTTTCCGGGCAAAAAGAATCAGTAAAAAATGTTTTTAGAAAAATTGCAAAAGAAAAAAATGCTCCAATTATTTTTACTGATGAATGCTGTAAAATATCTAAAATTGTATACAAAAATACACAGCAAAATTCGACAGATTATCAAGATGTATACTTTTTTAGACAAAATTCAGTAAAAATGTGCTTTTCTTTAGATTCTGAAAAGTTTTCAAGACCTTTAAATGTTTCTCTTTTACTGCTAGGAGAATTTCAGGCAAGAAATGCGGCTGTGGCATCCCTTGCTGTAAAAACAGTTTTTCCAAATCTTGATGAAAGTATAATTGAAAAGGGTCTTGAAAAAACTGTTCTTCCCGGAAGATTTGAGCCAGTCGATTTGTCAACTTCGCGGTTTGAAAACATTTCAAACTTAATATTAGACGGCGCCCATACTGTAAAAAGCATTGGTTTTACAATGGATACATTCTGCAACCTTTTTTCAAATGCAAAAACTGATTCATACCTTCTTTTTGCTTGCGCGTCAGACAAAAAGGCAGAAGAAATAGCGGAATTATTCAAAGGAAAATTCAGCCATATAATTTTAACAGTGCCAGGAGGAACAAAAGAATCAGACTTTCCACGGCTAAAGGCAGCTTTTGAAAAATCCGGCATAGAATATACTGCTATTCCTGATTATTTAAAAGCTATTCCCTATATACTTTCTAAGGCTGCAGAAGAAAAGGCGACAGTTTTGGTTACAGGATCGTTCTATCTTGTTGCGGAAGTAAAAAAATACCTTTTGGCACAGAAAACAATTATTCAGTTTTCTCACTGAACAAAGACACGCGGAACACGTTTTGAGATTCCGCAGGTTATTTCGTATGAAATTGTACCCGTAAGATGCGCGATGTCATCGGCAGTCTGCAAAGCTCCGTCCGAACTGTCCCCAAACAAAACGGCTTTATCCCATCGTTTTGCAGTACAATCTGCGCCCAAATCTATCATGCACTGATCCATGCAAATGCGCCCGCAAATAGGATAGTTTTTTCCATTTACTGCAACTTTTACACCGCATTCAGAAAACCGCCTGAACCATCCATCTGCATAACCAATTGGAACAACGCCAACATTGGTATCAGATTTGGCTTCCCATCTGCATCCATATCCTGCAAACTTTCCTTTTTCAAACTTACGGATTGAAGAAACACAGCTTTCCAAAGTCATAACAGGCTTTAACTCTACATTTTTTCCTTTTGAAACTAAATATTCTTTTGAAACTTCATCAGCATAATAGCCGTAAACAATAATTCCTGGCCGAACCATGTCAAGATGCATATCCTGGGAATCAAGAGTTGTTGCAGAATTAGCGCAGTGGCAGATCCCGGGTTTAATTCCAACTGATTTTATATTATTGATTGCCTCAAGAAAATTTTCAAACTGAAACTTTGTATACGATTTTCCTTTTTCTGAAACACAGTCACTAAGCGCAAAATGAGTCGCAGTTCCGCCCAAGACAAGATTTCCGCAGTTTTTTATTTTGAGAGCGATATTTCCAGCTTCGGAAGGAAGGCAGCCGATTCTGCCCATTCCAGTATCAACCGCAAGATGAACTTCAAATTTTTTTATTCCGAGTTTCTTACAAGCGGAAGAAAAAAGCTCTATGTATTCCTCATCAAAAACAAAAGGCGTAATTCCAGCGGAAACAACTTCTTCAACTTCATCAGGAGAGCAAAGGCTAAGCATAAGAATAGGAGAAGCAATGCCGGCATTTCTAAGCTCAACGCCTTCTTCATAAGTCGCAACAGAAAGATAATCCGCGCCAGCTTCAAGAGCAGCCCTCGCGCAAGGAACAGCTCCATGTCCGTAGGCATCGGCTTTTACAGCAACGCACATTTTCGTTTCAGGCTTTAAGCATTTTTTTATTTCTATAATATTGTTTTTTAAATTATCCAAATGAATCAAAGCTCTTGTAGCACGCATAATCAAAAATTCTAGTCAAATCACAAATTTTGTCAAGAGAAAGAGGAATGCTCTAGCTAAAAACATTTCATTCTATAGAATATAAGCAAAAAAAATGCTAAGTTAATTTTATGGTAGTTTTTTTCGATTTGGACAGAACGTTAATGGATTTTGAATCTGCGGAAAATCTTGGAATAAAGGCAGTTTTTGAAAAATACAAAAATGAAATCTACATGGATTTTAACGAATTTTGCGTTCAATGGAAAAAATGGGCGCAGCATTTCTTTGACAAATATTCAGCAGGAGAGTTGACTTTTGACGAGCAGCGGAAAGGAAGAATCGCAAAAATATTCGAGCTTAACGGAAACCCAATAAAATCACAAGAGGTGCTTGATTCAAGGTTCAGCCTTTACTGGTCAACTTACGAAAAGGAATACAATCTTTTTTCCGACGCACTTCCAGCATTAAAAAAACTTTCAGATATAAATATTCAAATGGGAATTATAACAAACGGCGACTCTGAAAATCAGCGGTCAAAGCTAAAAAAGACCGGCATAACAGATTTTTTCAGCCCGATTATAATTTCTTCAGAAGTTGGAATCAGCAAGCCTGACTTGAAAATTTTTCAGAAGGCAATGGAGCTTGCAAATTCATCAGAAAGCGAAACTTGGTATATCGGGGACAGTCTGGAGCATGACATAGTCCCAGCCAGAAAACTTGGAATAAACACGCTGTACCTAAGCAGAAAGCGGCAAGGAGAACTAAAAATCGAGCAGAAAAATCCGCTATATGCAGAAGTAAAAGATTTTTATGAAATGACTGAAATAATAGAAAATGCACTAAAAGGCTGAAAAATGCCCAGAACGAGACTTGAACTCGTACATCCTTACGGACTCTAGTACCTGAAACTAGCGTGTCTACCAATTCCACCACCTGGGCAAGATTCGAATAGTATATTTAAATATCGATTTTTTGTCAAATATATTTATCTGAATTCATAAAAAGAAAACAAAATTTCAGCTTTTGCATCTCATAAATAAAACCGCAAAAATTACAATCAAAGCTATAATGCTCGCCACAAAAAGCCAGGCAGGAACATCATCAGAGAAAATTGAACTTTCATGGATTTTAAAAGCTTTTTTTATTTTTTTCCTTGATTTTCGTGAAAGCTGTTTTTTTTCTGAATCTTTGCCGCTTTCAGAAATTCCGTAAAGCTCTTCCTGAGTTACCGCATAATGGCAGGCAGGACAACCTTTTAAGAAATTTCTTACAGTTCCTATGTGGCCGCAGTTCGGGCATCTTACCGCCGCAAAAAAACGTCCGCATTTTGGACAGAATTTTGCATTCGGAGCAACTTCTGAACCGCAGCCTTCACAGAAATATTTGGCTCGTTTTGCTTCAGCCATTATTCAGTTCCCAAATTGTCTACTGTATAGTCGTAAATCTGCCAAATTCCATCGCGCTGACGAACATAGTAAGTGTAACGTTTACGTTCCATAAAGTTGTCATTTTTAAACCATTCAATTACTTTTACAGTGCCTTCAGTTTGAGAATATGAAGTTGTTTCAATTTTGAATTTAGACGGAATTGCCACAATATCATTGTCAATTCGTTGGAGCATCAAGTCGGCTTTAAATGAACGAAGCATATCAGCACGCTCATCTGCGCTCACAAGATTGTATTTTCTTCCGCGGGAAGGATCACGTTTGAGCATTTCCTCCAAATCCATATAAAGGAAGAACTGATCCCAAAGGCTTTTTTGGCGTGCAACAATTGTCTGCTCAACAACACGATCCGGGCTTATGTCTTCAGGCTGAAGAACAACCGCAGTGTTTGTTTCAACAGGAAGTGCCGATGACGAAGCTGCTGACGGGCTAGGGCGGATTTCAAGACTAAGGCGGTTTGAACTCAATTTGACATTTTTGTTTCTATAAAGTTCCGGGTAAAATCTAAGCTCAACGTAATAAATGGAAGGATCTTTTATTTCAAGATACTCTTTTAGATTTTCGCGGAAAGAATATTCTTCGCCTGGTTCAAGGGAAATTTCGCGGAAATATACAGTTTGATTCGTAGTGCGTTTTCTTATCAGCCCTTGAGTTGAAGGAAGCTGCATTTTTTTTACATTGAAAGCAATAAAATCCACAGAAAACATTTTGTCATCAGCAATTTTAAATCTCAAAGTAGAAGAGCCTTTATTTGAAACCGTTATATAAACATAGACAGGATTGTTTTCTGAGTCTCCCGGATAGTAAACCGTTCTATCATAGAACTTTATTGAAACTTCCGCATTGTCAAGTTTCTGCTCTGATTTTTCCGGAACCTGCGCATAGGCAAAAAAACAGGAAACTGATATAACCACAAGCAAAAAGCGTTTAATGTTCACAAAATACTCCCGAGGAAAACCTCTTTTTTTTGATTTACAGGGCTTTGCAATTCCCTCAAATAAAGCTAAAATAAGCAGACTATTCTATATATTATATATCGGACAATTATGAAAAATACATTATCAACAAAAAGTCAAAATCCGCTTTTTAGCCTTATTAATTCCTGCACTGAATTTCACTCGGCCGCAATAAAGTGCGCAGACGCAAAGCCAGAAGAATTTCCGCTGCAAATTTCAGGGCTAAAGGGAAGTCTTCCGTCTTTTTTTATCAGGCAAACAGAAGAAAGGTACAGACAGAACTGCATCCATGAAACTCAGTATGAAAATAAATTTTTTCAGTTTCAAAAAGATATTGTTATAATTGTTCCGACTCAAAAAGAAGCTGACGAATGTGAAACAGATTTAAATACAGTTTTTGAAGATTCCGTAGAAATTTTTAAGTTTCCTTGGTGGGGAACGATTCCTTATAGAGCTGCGGCAAAAGGCTCGGCTGTTTTTGGAGAAAGAGCTGGTATCCTTGCAAAACTTGCAGTAAAAAATCCATTTTCTGAAAAAACAAGAATTTTTATAATAACGCAAAGAGCTTTTTTAACTCCAGTCCCGCCGGCTTCATATACAAAAACGTTGGTTACAGTTTTAAAGAAAGGCCAGGAATTTGACCCTGAAAAACTTGCGGAAAAACTAACAGAGCAGGGCTACCTTAGAGTTCCAAAAATCGGAATGAAAGGCGAATTTGTTTTGCGTGGTGAAGTTCTAGAAATCTTTATGAGCGGAGAAAAATATGCGCACAGAATTGTATTTGATTTTGACACAATAAGCCAAATAAAACTTTTTGATTCAGAAACTCAGACTTCAAAGGAAAACATAGAGCGTCTTGTAATTTATCCGCAAAAGGAAATTATTTGGACAGAAGAGTTTATTGAAAAACTAGAAAGTGAATGGAAAAAAGAAGATGAAGCCGGCATAAAAAATGATTTTGCCCTTTATGATAAAGCAAAAAAACAATCAACAAACGAACATTCGGCAGAAGCAAACAATAATAAAACTGACAAATCACAAACTAACGAACAGTCAGACATCAATAAAAACGAAGCAGGAATAAAAAATGACACTAACAATCAGTTGTTAGATAAAAAAAATATACATCTCGCTCTTACAGATGCCGCAAAACAAGAAAAAGACAGAACACTCGCCGAACTTATCGAATTCAAAGAAACAGAAGGCGAAGAATTGTATTATTCGGTTCTATTTGACAAACTGTATTCAATTTTAGACTACTTAACAAACAATACAGATGTTTATTTTTTCGATTGGGACAGACTTGTAAATGCAGAAAAAATGCTAGAAAACGAATATACGGTGGCATACAGGCTCGCGCGTCAAAACCTTCCAGTGTTTCCGCCAGCAACCATGCAGCTTGATTTTTTCAATCTGGCAATAGAATGTAAAAAACTTGTTGCATTCAGAACTTTAGACACGTTAAGCAATTCGGAAGAAAATATTCAAGACAAATTTTCATTCAACACATCGCTAGAAATAAAATCACAAGCAGGGCAAAGTTATTTCGGAAACATAAATTACTTAAAAGAGCAACTTTCATCATTTTTAAAAGAGAAATATAACATTTTCATTTTTGGTGACAATGGAAACCAGACTTTAAGAATAAAAGAAATTATAAAGGAATTTTGCGATTCTGGAGTTCAAGTTCTTCCGCAGGCTTTAACAGCCGGATTTATGTTTTCTGACGAAAAACTCCTTGTTATCCAGGAAAATGAAATTTTCGGGCGCAAGAAAAACACGCCAAAGTCAATCAGAAAAGTAAATTCAAAGCCAATAGATACGTTTGTCGATTTGACTCCGGGAGATTATATTGTCCACGTAAATTACGGAATCGGACTTTTCAAGGGAATCGAGCGCGTAAAAGCAATGGGCACAGAACGTGACTACATAAAACTTGAATACGCAGACGAGGAAATTGCTTTTGTTCCTATCGAGCAAGTGAATATGGTTCAACGTTATATAGGGAGTGAAAACGAAAAACCAAGGCTCGACCGAATCGGCTCTAAAAACTGGAGCGCAAGAAAAGCAAAGGTTCAGCAAAAAGTTGAAGAAATTGCAGAAAAACTGATAGATCTGTACTCAAAACGGCAGGCTTCACGTGGCTTCCCGTTTCCAAAGGATACAGAATGGAACGCAGCATTTGAGGCAGCCTTTCCTTACGAAGATACGCCCGACCAGTTTTCAGCAACGCAGGAAATCAAAGCGGACATGGAAAAGCCAGTTCCAATGGATCGGCTTGTATGCGGAGATGTTGGTTACGGAAAAACTGAAATTGCTATGCGCGCGGCATTCAAGGCAGTAATGGGAGGAAAACAAGTCGCATTTCTTGCGCCGACAACAATTCTTGCAGAGCAGCATTTTGAAAACAGCCAGGAACGCTTCAAAAATTTTCCAGTTACAATCGCGCAGCTTTCAAGGTTTGTTTCTCCAACGGAACAAAAAAAGATAATTTCAAAAATTGCAAGCGGAGAAATAGACATTCTTATAGGTACACACCGAATTCTGCAAAAAGATGTCATTTTCAAAAATCTAGGGCTGATGATAATTGATGAAGAGCAACGATTCGGCGTAAAGGACAAAGAAAAGCTAAAAACATTAAAAACAAACATCGACTGCCTTGCAATGAGCGCAACGCCAATTCCGCGGACGCTGCACATGAGCCTTTTAAAAATCCGGGATATGTCGCTTCTTACAACACCGCCACAAAACAGACAGCCAATTGAAACTGCTATTGAAGAATATAACGATGAAAAAGTCGCCAGGGCAATAAGAAACGAAGTTCAGCGCGGAGGACAAGTTTTCTACCTTCACAATAGAGTTGAAACTCTTGAAGAAACAAGACTGAAACTTGAAAACCTTGTTCCAGAAATGCTAGTTGAAACCGCACACGGAAAAATGACCAGCGAAGAACTAGACGATATTTTTAGAAGATTTAAGATGGGAGGATTTCATATTCTGGTGGCAACTACAATAATTGAAAACGGAATAGACATTCCAAATGTAAACACAATAATAATCGACCGCGCGGATATGTACGGAGTAAGCCAGCTTTATCAGTTGCGCGGACGTGTAGGGCGAAGCGACAGAAAAGCTTATGCATATCTTTTTTATCCGCAGAACAAAGCTTTAAGCGAAGTTGCAATGAAAAGACTTCAAGTAATAAGCGATTTTACAGAACTGGGGTCAGGATTTAAAATTGCAATGAAAGACATGGAAATTCGAGGCGCAGGAAATCTTCTTGGAAAAGACCAAAGCGGTGAAGTTTATGCAGTCGGATTTGAAATGTATTTAACGCTTCTAAATTCCGCAATCGAAAGACTTTCAAACAGCGACTGGACAGCGCCAGAAGAAGTTCTGCTTGAACTTGAATACACAGGATTTATTCCAGACACCTACATAAAAGACACACAGACAAAAATGGAGCTTTACAAAAAAATCGCATCCGTTCAAACTCAAGATTCCTTAAATTCAGTTTGGGAAGAGCTTTTTGATAGATTCGGACCGATTCCAGATGAAGTAAGCAGCCTGCTAAGCCTTGCAAAAATCCGCATAATCTGCAACAAACTATCTATAAGCTCTTTAAAAGAGAAAAAAGGAATTGTCCAAGTTGAATTCAGCAAAGTTTCAAAAGTCAACATTGACAAACTTCTAGGACTGATAAAAACAAGTTCAGGACGCGTAAAACTAAATTCAGCAAAACCAAATCAAATTATCTTGCAAACCGAAGCAATCGACCTAAAAAGCAAAAGTGAATTCATAAAGGAAAAACTTGAGCAATTGATTTAAATTCAGTTTTCTTCCTGAAAAAGGAAAGTTTTGGAACATACATAACTGACTATAATGCGCATTCTGTCTACTAAAATATATTATTTCCTTTTTATATTTTATTTTTATTAACCTTTTCATTTGAAAAAATCATGATGTGACTTTAAAAATTCTTCCTGTTCAATTTGAAGTTCTTTCCGTTTATTTATAAGATCAATGTTTATTTTTGCAATCTGCGAATAAAGCTCCATATACGAAACTGGATCTTGCCCGGATTTGCAGGAGGCTGACTTTATAAAATTCTTATTATTTTTTCTCCACATTTCTTCATCTTCCGCAGTCCATCCATTTATTTCATTCTTGGCAAGCGTATGAAGTTTTTCTATGCTGACAACTTCATACCATTTTTTTTCATAAAAGGATTCAATTGCAAGGCGGAAATTTTTATCGCTGACTGGCAAAATCGCTTGATATTCATTTTTTTCTATGGATTTAATTTTTGCGGCTGAATTTTTTTCAAGGAATTCACTATACTGCTCTGATTCAAAAAAGGCGTCTGACGGCAAATAAAAACTGTACCTATAAATTCCACCCCAAAGCCCTTGACTCAGGGATTCTCGTTTTCTCATATTTGTTACGGGAAAAATGAAAGCTTCGGTAATCTGCAAATTTGAAGGCAAAACTTTATTCATTTTTGAAACAAACTCGGAACTTTCTATATTTTCATAAAGCAAGCAGGATGCTGTTTCCTCAAAAGAAGATATTCCCAAAGTCATTGCAGAAGCAAATTCCAAGCGCGGCAACGGATTAAAACCTGATGAAAACACAAAATTCAGCCCAGAACGCAAAACCGTTTTGTGAAAAATTTCAACTTGAGACAAATAAGCCGTAAATTCTCCACCATTTTTTCTTGTAAAATTGAAAATTACTCTATAAAGAATAGGAATATTACACTCAGGCATCGGCAAAGGAGCTTTTACCGTATTATTTTTTATACATTTTAATACAGATTCTACAGTTTGTTGTGTAAATACTTCTATTTTTTCCTTTGTATTGCAAACGCCGCATTTATGGTTGCAGTCTGCACTGCATTTTTCAGTAAGTTTATGTTCAAGGGATTTTTGCCATTCCTTTTTATAGAAACCTTGCGCAGGACCAAGGCTAACAGAATTCCAAGGCAGCGTATCTTCATTCCAATTGTGAAAAATCCAGTCTTTGACATTAAAATCAGATTCTGCAAAAGCTTCTTCCCACAAAGGAAAATCTTTGCGCAGATAGTCATCCCATGCATCAAAACGGACGCCCTTTTTGTAAGCATTCAAGATAACTTTGCCCGCATTAAAATCACCACGGCTCAAAAGACCTTCAAGAATAGTCGCACTGTAATTGTGCCGTCCCATTTTAAATTTTCCACGTGGAAGGCTTTTGAATATATATTCAATTTTTGCTTCTGCGACTTCAGGCTTTATCTGTTTCACACGTTCATAAGGAGTATGCGGCTTGGGAATAAAAACTCCGACATTTACATTGCACTGAATTTTTGTTTTTGCTTGAAGCTCAAGAAGAAAATCGACTATAGCTTTTTCTTCACTTCCCTCGGCTCCTGAATCACAATTTCTGTCTTCAAAATAATCACCAAGCGGAAGACCTATCATAAAATAAAATTTTGCGCTCGACCAGCCACGACTCTTTGCTTCCTTTATAATTTCTTCAAGATGGCTTGCATAAACTTCCTTGTTAAGGCTTAGCTGCCACATTTCCTCTGGAGTTTCAACGGCGAATGTAAGACCGCTTTTTCTGATTTTTGAAAGTTTCTCAAGAATATCAAGTGAAAATGCATTTACTTTTAACGATGGAAGCTGAAACGAAACATTAAAACCTTTATAGCGTTCATTTAAAATATCAAGGAGATTTGAAACTTCGGGAAAATCCGCGCTGCTCAAGGAATTAAGACTGATTTCTCTGTAGCCCGCATCAAAAACTAAATGGTCAATTTCTTCAATTATTAAATTTTTGTTTTTTACACGCATAGGCCGGTAGTAAATTCCGGCATGGCAAAAACGACAGCCATTTGGACATCCGCGCATAATTTCAACAACGCCATGATCCTGAACAGGCTTACAGGACGGCAAAGGAAACCAGCCTGGCACAGACGGAACAAGACCAAAATCAGACTGCACTACTCTTCTTGCAACTTTTTTTTCAAGGTGTTTTTTCTTTGTCCAAATGAAATTTTTTGATTCTAAAAATCCAATCAAATCTTTTCTTGACGCGCCGTTTTTTTTCAGCTTGGACAAATCTTCAACTAAGTTAAAAAGCGCAGGTTCGGCTTCGCCTATAAAAAATGCGTCAAAAAAATCGCTGAATGGAGCTGGATTTGTAACACCACAGCCGCCAGCGATAACGATTGGCTCGTCTTCAGTTCTTTCGCTTGCAAGAAGATGAACCTTGCCAGAATCAAGCATTGCCAAAACTTCCGTTATTCCAAGCTCGTAGCCAATTGAAAAACCAATCATGTCTGTTTTGAACAACGGAATTCCAGTTTCAATTGTGTAAAGCGGCACATTATTTTCTTTTAAAAGATTTTCAAAATCAACATCAGGAGCAAAAACGCGTTCGCATCTTACATCGGGAAGAAGATTCAGTCCGTTATAAATAATTTTTACTGCAAGATTTGACATTGCAATTTCATACAAATCAGGAAATGCAACTGCAAAATTAAAATATTCGTCCTGCTCGGAATGTGGCTTAACTGTAATTCCGAATTCTCCGCCAACATAACGCGACGGCGACTGAATAGAATTCAACTTAGAAGCAAAAATTTTCAGAGGATCAATTAAATCAGAAGTTTTCATAAAGTTGTTTTAAAATCAAGACGGCGGCTGTTAATGCTCATCAAAAGACCAATCGCAAGCATATTTGTCAAAAGCGCAGAACCTCCATAAGAAAGAAACGGAAGCGGAATTCCTGTGATTGGCATTATTCCCATAACCATTCCAACATTTACAATAAAATGAAAAAAGAACATTCCAAGAATTCCAGAAGCAATGTAGCAGCTGTAGGAATTATTAGTCTGCCTTATTATGTGCGTAATTCGAATCAAGATTGCAAAAAATGCGCAGAATAAAACAATTCCGCCTACAAATCCCATTTCCTCTGAAAAGATACTGAATATAAAATCCGTGCTTTGCTGAGGAAGAAAACGCAAATGGCTTTGAGAACCTTGCATGAATCCGCGGCCAAAAAGTGTTCCAGCTCCTATTGCAGTTTTGGACTGAATTATATTCCAGCCGGCTCCACGAGGATCGCTATTCGGATCTATAAAAACTATAAGCCTTGCAATCTGGTAAGGCTTTAAAACTTTTCCGCAACACCAGGAACCAGCAATTGCGCATGAAAAAATTCCAAAGAAATATGTAATCCAATAATAATATTTTTTCTTGAAAAACATATTTCCCAAAATTCCAATTATACAAATTCCAAGGGAAGCTGAAAAAACAAGAATTCTAAGTTTTATGTTTGAAAGAACATGGATAATGGGAACAGATTTCCGCAAAATTTCAGTTTCCCAAATTGGAAGAACCGCAAAAACAATGGTAAGCATTCCAGTCAAAAAAACAATCATAAGATAGCGGACAGGAACATCAGCCATAAAGCACATAAAAAGAAAAATAGGAAGAAAAACACTCGCAGTTCCCAAGTCAGGCTGAAGAAGAATAAGTCCCATTGGAACCATCATTATGCAAATTGCAAGCACAAAACGTTTCATTGGCTTTTCAGCAGAGGATTTTTCAAGAAAACGCGCCAAACAAAGTATAAATGCGATTTTCATAAGCTCAGAAGGCTGAATTCCTAAATCCCCGATTCCAAGCCAGCTTCTAGCTCCATTTACATATCTTCCAAAAAATCTTGTGTATACAAGAATTGCCGCCATAAAAATAAAAAAGTAATGGGAATATCGCTCCAGTTTTCTGTAATCCATCAAAGCCATTATAATCATTACTGAAAATCCGATGCAAAACCAAACAATCTGCTTTATGTACTCATTGGAAACAAGAACACCTTCAGAATTTATTCCAGAAGAATAAATAAATGCAATGCCAATGGTTATTAAAAGCAAAACGCACAAAAGAAGAATATAGTCAATTGAACTAAAAAATCTGATTTTCATTCGCGTCTTCCTCCTGCTGCTCTTTGCCTGTTCAGTAAATAGCGGAATCTCAAAGCATCCACAGATTCTTCAAAAGTCTGATTATTGAAAATTCCCTGGATAATTATATTTGTGGCATAAGGAGCCCACCATTCCCAAGTATTTACGGCTTCAACTAGAACCGCGACAACAACTTGATCTTCAGGCGGAGCATCAAAAGGCGCATAAGCAACCATCCAAGAATGCCAGTGATTTTTTCCAACGCCATTAACTTCCGCAGTTCCAGTTTTTCCCGCAATCTGTACAGAAGTATTGTGCATCGGATAAACAGCAGTTCCGTCTGTAATTGTGTAACGCAAATTTCTTTGAACATCTTTCCAGACTTCAGGAGCTACAGTTGACTCATGCATTACTTCAGGCTTTATTTCTTGAACTGAATCATTTGCGGAATCACGAATTTCTTTAAGCAAATGCGGCCTGTAAATTTTTCCGCTGTTGCAAACCATAGCCATCATATTCGCAACATGAAGAGGCGTTGCAAGAGTATATCCCTGTCCGATTGACATATTCATTGTGTCGCCGCCAAGCCATTTTTCATGGTAACGGCGTTCCTTCCATTGCGGCGTAGGAACAAAGCCATTGCTTTGAGCAGGCAAATCAATTCCAAGACTCTGGCCAAATCCAAATTCTTTGGAATAACTTGCGATTCGCTCCACCCCAAGATGATCTGTTCCTATGACCCAAAAATAAACATCGCAACTCTGGGCAAGCGCATTTTTTAAATCAAGCCAGCCATGTCCTGGAAGCCCGATATGGCAACGGAAAACTCTGTCTCCGTAAGTAATTCTTCCGGGACATTCTATTTTTTTTTCCGCAGGGAAAACTTTTTCTGAAAGAACTGCAGTGCTCATAATGATTTTAAAAGTTGAAGCCGGAGGATATTCAGCATTTACAACTCTGTTCAGCATTGGCTTATTTTTGTCCGCGGCAAGTTTTGCATATTGAGCAGAAGCGTCATCTTTTGAAAATATATTGGCATCAAAATATGGATATGAAACCATGGCAAGAATTTCCCCGGAAGCAGGCTTTAGAACAACCGCAGCCCCTACCCGTTCTCCAAGTGCTTTTTCTGCCAAAGTTTGAATTTCACTATCGATTGTAAGAACAAGATTTTTTCCACTCACAGGCGGAACAACAACAGGATCCTCATTCAAGATTCGTCCGTGAACATCAACTGTGCGGCTTATGCTTCCTTCTTTTCCCTGAAGCAAGCTGTCATACTGCCTTTCGATTCCAGTTTTTCCAACGATTGAATTTGAAGTATAGCCTTTGTTATACATCAGCTTAAGTTCTTCATTTGTAATATCGCCTACGTATCCTAAAACATGGCTCAGAGAACCAGTTTCGGCATAATAGCGGACAGGCTTGTTTCTCCAGGAAACTCCAGGCAAGTCAGTCAGATTTTCTGCAATATTCGAAATAATTTCAAAAGGAACGTTTGTTTTTACTTCAATTGGCGAAAAACTTTTTCTGAGCCGCGACGGAATTTTTGTGTCAATATTCATTTTTGAAATTCCAAGGAATTTGGCGAGTTTCGTTGCAACAGTATCAAAATATCCCTGCGGAATTTCTCCAGGAATCAAATCAACAGCGAAAGAATCTGTATTGATAACCATCGGCAACTTTGCCTTTCTATCAAAAATTTCTCCACGTTGAGCCGCAATTTTTGTTATAGTTCTTGAAATTCGAACAGAGCGGTTTTGATACTGCGCTCCTTCCAAAATCTGAAGGCTGAAAAGTTTCAGCGCATAAACAGCAAAAAAAACAGAAATAATTCCAAGCAAAAATGAAGCTTTATAATTTTTTTTTAGCGAGCCGCTTTTGTTTTTTGAATCTTCAAAAGCTGAATCAAAACGATTTTTTCCGCTCATTGAAAAATATTCTCCGGTTTTAAAATAACGCTATTTCTAAAAAGCCGCAAAAATTTAAAAACAAACGGACTCAAAAATCCGTTCATCAAAATTTCAAATAAAAAGCTGAAAGAAAAAATTTTATACGAAGTGACAATAAGAGGAAAAAACATGGAAATTAGATAAACGAAAAGGACTTTTAATATTGTAGCGCAAATTCCAAGAAAAAGCGGAACAAAAAATCCTTCTGTATTCAATGACTTGTTGAAAATTCCGCCCAAATAGCCAAGCACAGATCTAAGAAGACAGTTCAATCCAATCGGACAAGCGCTCAAAAAATCCAAAAACAAGCCTGAAACAAAACCTGTAGTTTCCCCGATTATTTTTCCATTATTTATAGAAAAAAACAAAACGCAAATCAAAGACAAGTCTGGCAAAGCCGGAAGAAAAACAATATTCGAAAGAACTGCGGCTTCAAAAACTGAAACAAAAAGCAGAATGGCAGAACTTGAAAAAAAAGCTCGTAACATTTTTTCTCCAAACAACAAAGCTAGTTTTTTGCAAGCGGCGGCTTGTCATTTAAATTTTTCTGGTCAACAACAAGCACATTTTCCAAGCGCAAAAAATCTATTACAGGCTCAAGCTCAATGCTAAGCGATGAATCGTAATCAAGAATTTTGATTTTCGAAATGCGGCCAATCGGAACATCTTTGACATAGTTTCCATTTTCACCGCTGGTAACAACAATATCGCCATGATTCAAACTGTCAAAAACTCTTTTCCGTATATACTGAAGATTTAAAGGACTTCCATAAGAACCGTTTCCCGAAACGATTCCTATATCACGGGTATTTTGAATCCGCGCGGAAATATTGCATTTTGTGTCATAAACTGGCATTACAAGACTTGTATCAAGTCCGGCTGTAACAACTTTGCCTACAATGCCGACATTTCCACTTTGAATCGCAATAACAGGAAAGCCTTTTTTTATTCCGCTTCTAGCGCCTTTGTTTATTGTAATTCCCGAATAAAGATTGTCTGGATCCCGACCGATTATCTGGGCAGGAATATTTTTATATTCAATTTCAGAGGCAAACTGAAGCTGTTCACGCAGGCGTTCGTTCTCCTTTCGGATTTCAACATTGTTGCGCTGCATGAATTCATAGTCTTTCAGTTTTTCCGAAAGTTCCTTGTATTCTTTTTGAAGAACTGCAATGTCTCTTATTGACGTAACAATTCCAGTTACAGCACTTATTGCGGAACTACTTCCTTTTTGAATCAAAGAAATTACCGAAAAACCAACTTTATTAAAATTAACAACAAATCCGCCTCCAGAAAAACCTAAAAGCACTCCGCTGAAAACAACAAGAAATGCCAAAAGAATTTCCGCAGTTTTTATGCGGATAGAAGCTTTAAATTTTCCCGCCATGAGCAAACAACCCGATGTTTTTAGTCATTCAGATTTTCATAAATTGAACGACGAGTAGACATATCCTTGAACAATTCAAATGCTTCGCCTGCGCCTTTTGCAACACATTCAAGAGGCTTTTCTACAAGGAATACAGGAACGCCAGTTTCTTTCTTTATCAAATCTTTAAGGCCTTTTAGCATTGAACCGCCGCCAGACATAACAATTCCGCGCTCAACAATATCAGCCGCAAGCTCAGGAGGAGTTCGTCCCAAAGTTTTCTTTATTTCTTCAATAATTTTTGAAACAGGCTCTTTCAAAGCTTCGCGCACTTCTACAGAATCAACTTCAAGACGGCGTGGAAGACCAGTAATCGCATCTCCTCCGCGGATTTCCATTTTCCGAATTTTGTCATCATCGACATTTTTTTCAGCAATTGCATTTCCAATTTCAATTTTAAGACGTTCCGCAGTCTGCTGTCCAATTATCAAGTTGTGAACAGAACGAATGTGCTTTATAATAGCCTCGTCAAAAGCATTTCCGCCGATTCTAATTGAGCTTGTAACAACCATTCCGCCCAAGGAAATAACTGAAACTTCTGTAGTTCCGCCGCCAATATCACAAACCATGTGTCCGGCCGGCTCGTAAATAGGAATTTCAGCTCCAATAGCAGCGGCAAGGCTTTCCTCAATCAGTTTTACTTCTTTTGCACCGGCTTTCAAAGCTGCAGCCATTACAGCGTCCTGCTGAACCTGAGTAATACAAGAAGGAATTCCAATTTTCATTCTTATGGACTTAAAAAGATTATGACGCGGAATTACTTTTGAAATAAAATATTTCAGCATTTTTTCAGTTGAATCACTGTCTGAAATAACACCATCCGCCAAAGGTCTTATAGCGACGATATTTCCCGGTGTCTTCCAAAGCATTCTCTTTGCCTCAACACCAACGGCCTCAATTCTACCAGTTCCCTTTTCAACTGCCACAACTGAAGGCTCGTCAATAACAATTCCTTGTCCGCGGACATAAATCAATGTATTGCAAGTCCCCAAATCAATTCCTATATCAGTTGTAAAATTATCAAGAAAGCTCATTTTTCCTCCTCCAAGCTTTTCTGTAAAATTCAAATTTTTATAGCTCTGACATTTTTTTCAGCGCGCCTTTATGGTTGAACTGAATTTTCAAGCATTTCCGCCATTCAGACCGAGCTTTTATATTGTCGCCTTTTTTCTCATATAATACACCAAGTCCGTAATGCGCGTCAGCAGAATTTTGATTTTTTTCAAGAATTGAATTAAATTCTTTTTCCGCATCCGAAAAATTGCCTTCACTTGTATAGATCTGCCCAAGAAGAATATGGCTGTCGTCCAAAAGATCTTCATTCTGGCTTATTTTCATAACGCGGACAAGATACTGCTTTGCAACAGATTCCTGCCCATTATTGCAATACTGCTTTGCAATATTGAACAAAAGCGTATCAGTTTCACGCACAAGAAGCGCTTCTGTAAACGCCGCAATGCTTTCGTCAGTTTCGCCAAGAGAGGCATAGCTCAATCCAAGCAAAAGCGGAATATCAGCCGATTTATATCCATTTGAAACCGCAAGCGAAAGATATTTTACAACCAAATCAGCGTAATAATGATAAGCTGAAACTTTGTTTTTATAAAAATAAGCGCGGCCAAGCATATACTGAATCTGAGGAAGCGTGTCTTTTTTGCATCCATGCATCGCTTTTCTAAGGCTGAAAATCGATTTGTCCAAAAGTTCCTGAGACTTTATATTGTCAGTCTCTGATTCCGCCAACATAAATGAGCTATAGCCTAAAAAAGCAAGAGCGGCATTATGATAAGGATTTTCATCAAGAATTCTTGAAGCGGAATTATAAACAGATTTATAGCCATCTTCCGTGTGAAGCGACCAGTTTTTATACATTGAATCAACTGAATCAAGCTTAAAAAATTTGTTCCCGATAAATTTTATAAAAATAAAAGAAAATAAAGTTACAAAAACAATTGCAAAAGACGCGATTATAAACTTAATAACAAAGGTTTTCCTTTTATGGTAGAACAAGTCCAAACCGTATCTAGCTTTCATTTTCCCCACCCGAAAAATGCAATAAACAAAATCAAGTCTGCTTTCAGAAAATCTGATGCAAACGAAAATAAAAAGGATATGATAAGCCGGGTTCTGGAACGTTTTATTAAAAACGTGTTGACCATCTATCTGCAATGCCAGTTGCCTAGCACTTCCAGCAATCTACCCGCAGCATAAGGCCGGAAAACCAAACTGCTATATGATTTTGCTCCAAATGAGGTTTACTTATGCCGTTTCTGTTGCCAAAAACGCGGTAGGCTCTTACCCTGCCTTTTCACCCTTACCCATTACAGGCGGTAATTTTCTGTAGCACTCTCTGTCGGAAAAGAAACTTTACTGAAAACCAGCAGTTTTTCTTTTCCGCCCGGTTATTGCCCGGCATTTTTTCCGGAGGAGCCCGGACTTTACCTCACTAAAAAGAAATCATCATCTCTTTTAGCACGGTCAACATATCCTTATTTTTTTAATTCTCATAATCAAGGGATTTGATAGAAGAATCTGAATCTTCTGAATCATCGCCCTCAATATCAATAAAATCCTCATCCTCAAGAAGATCTTCATCCATATCATCAGCAGAACTGTCGTCATGAATCGAAACATAGTTTTCATCCAAGTCAGCGGCTTCTTCATAGAAAAGAATTCTGCTGCAATAAGGACAAAAAAGTATTTTTTCTCCATGGTGAACTTCATTTGCAAACTGCGCCGGTAAAATCATGTGGCAACCATCGCAAACCTTTCCCTTTACAGCGACAATTCCTTTGCGATTTCTTTTGATGATTCTCTGAAACTTCATGATTGTTTCTGAATCAATACCTTCTGATATTTCCGCTTCTTGTGCTTTTAACGCCTCAAGTTTTTCATTGCAAGCGGCAATTTCCTTGTCAAGATTTTCGCGAGCTTCATTCACATCTTTTTCTGTTGAAGCAATCAAATCTTCTTCACTTTTAAGCAAATCGTTAAGCTCAGCCATGCTTTTTTCTTCGCGCTGAAGTTCTTTACGTTTTGAATCTTCCAAAGCCTGCGCTTCTGAAATCTGTTTCTCAAGAATCTCATATTCGCGGTGCGTTGAAATAGCATCCATTCCTCTTTCGCCTTCTTCGCGTTTTCTCTGGGCTTCATCGAGCTCAACTCTTAAGCGGGCGACAATATCTTTTTTTTCTTCGTAAAGCTTATTTTTTTCGATATATTCTCTCTTAAAACGGTCAAGGCTTTCCGTGCTGCCATCAAGAGTTTTCGGCAATTCCTCAACTTTCGCTTCAATTTCATATTTTTCAGCAAGCACGTCCTGCAAGCTTTTTAATCTTTCTAATTCTTCTGTCATTTGCATAGATGGCAACCTCTTGTAAATTCTATATATAGGTGCAATATTTTACACAATTTCGGCTTTTATGTCTACACGATTTCTATCAGGAATCAATGTAGTCTCTAAGACCGTTTGAACGGCGCGGATGTCTAAGCCTTCTTAAAGCCTTTGCTTCAATCTGGCGGATTCTTTCCCTTGTTACATTGAAATAAAGTCCAACTTCTTCAAGAGTAAGAGAATATCCATCATCAAGTCCGAAACGCATCTTCAAAACTTCCTGCTCGCGCTGCGGCAATGTGCTTAGAACAGAACGAAGCTGCTCCTGAAGCAATGTGTACGCAGTCTGATTAGCTGGATTTTCAATTTCCTTGTCTTCAATAAAATCTCCCAAAGACGAATCTTCTTCCTCGCCGATCGGAGTTTCAAGGGAAATCGGCTCTCTGGCAACATTTTTCACCTGCTTTACGCGCGCAAGAGGCCAAGAAAGCTGCGCTGCAATCTCTTCATCAGTCGGCTCTCTTCCATATTTTTGCATAAGCTGGCGGCTTTCACGGACAACTTTGTTTATCTGCTCAATCATGTGAACCGGAACACGAATAGTTCTTGCCTGGTCAGAAATTGACCTTGTAATCGCCTGGCGAATCCACCAAGTCGCATAAGTTGAAAATTTATATCCTTTGCGGTATTCAAATTTTTCAACAGCCTTTATAAGACCGATGTTTCCTTCCTGAATCAGGTCAAAAAGCTGAAGTCCGCGGTTTGTGTATTTTTTTGCAATTGAAACAACAAGACGAAGGTTTGCATTTATAAGCCGGTTTTTCGCCTGTTCAAGCTGCAATCTTCCGCGCTCTATTTCCTTCTTCATTTCAAGAATTTCATCAACGGAATTTTCAAAATCGTACTCAAGTTCGCGGAGTTTTCTGTCAATTTTCTGAATTTCAGTATAGTCAGAACGAATCTCGTCAGCAGACATCGCAAGCTCTTTTTCAAGTTTTGCGGATTCAGTTCTAATTGCAAGACGGCGGCCAATTGAACGAAGACCAACAGCATCCGTAATACGCAGTTTTTTCATGCGGCGCTCTTGAATCAAATGGTACTCGTCAATTTTTTTTGAAGCCGTGATAAACTTCGCGCTGAAAGTTTCAATTTCTTCAGTCTGAAGTTCTGCATTCAAAAGCGATTCTTTTATAAAATCCCTTACACGCTTCAAATTTTCATCAGAAAAAATATTTATTGTAGGATCTTCGGAATGAAGCTGTTTTTTCAACACCATGTATTCAGCCATTTGCTCGCGGATCGGCTTTACATATTCAACATAGCAACTTCTTAAGCGGCGGCGCTCAGCCATAAGCTCATTTATTTCTTTTCTGGCTTTTCCTGGTTCATGCGGATCTATTTTTTTATAAATTGTGTGGCAAATCTGGTAAAATTCAGGAATAATCATGCCGGAATTTCTTATGACATTTTTTATTATGTTCTGCCCGTCTTCCATCTGCTTTGAAAGAATAACTTCCTGCTCTGCCGTAAGAAGATTTTCCTTTCCAATTTCGCGCAGATAAAGCCGAATCGGATCATCAACTCCAGATTCCTTGTCATTTGAAACAAGGCGGTGCTTTTCATCAAATTTAGAATCGTCTTCAGAATCAGAAAGTGCCCCTTCGTCGTCCTCTTCCTCATTTTCTTCATCATCCAGAAGACTATCCTCTTCCATAACCTGAATATTGTTTTTTGTAAGAAGCTGAAGAACTTCTTCCATTTTTGGAGAATTCACAAATTCTGGTGTTAAAATCTCAGTAATTTCGTCCCATGAAATAATCTGCTTGCTGCACGCATAATCCAAAAGTTTTTTTACATTCGGATCAAGAACTTCATCCGACTCCTGCTCAGAATCAGAAGCTTCTTCCTCATCTTCTGAATTTTCTTCATGAACAGATTCATTTTCTTCAGGTTCTTCTGATTCATCAAATTCAGTCAAATCCACGTTTTTTTTGTTTTTTTCTGATTTTGATTCAAGCGATGTTTTTTCTTTTTTAATTGTTTCAGATTTTTTTTCAGGTGACTTTCTAGCCATTGATTAATCCTTCAAATTTTCAATTTGGAAATCAAGTTCCATTTTCTGTTTTGTAAGTTCCACTAAAAGCGCCTTGTCTTCCGGTAAAATGCTCCTCGACAAAGAGGAAATTTTCTCCATAATAGACATTTTTTTTCGCTTGTAAGCATTTCTTTTCAAGTAACTTATACAGCTTTCGGCAGATTCTTGAATTCGCCCAGTATTTTTGCTTACAGTTTCAATTATAAGCTTTCTGAAATTTTCCTGATCTATCCGGTTAAGTATATTGCTTACTGAAAAAGAGCCGTTTTTCTGGCACTCTTGCATAACAGCAAATAGTTGCTTGGAATAACTGTCCGACAAATCATCAACGGAAACACATTCGCACATTTTTTGGAAAAGACTGACATCTTCAGTTACGGCTGTCATAACAGCTTGCAGTTCAGCGGTTACTTTTATTTTTTCAGAATCCGCCGGATTTTTCTGCTCCGTACTTGCATTTCTAAAACGGTATGAAACTTTGTCCCGGTTGAAATAATCCCTTCGAGCAGCCTCCTTTTCTATACCGTATGTCTGGCACAACTGATCCAAACAGGCATCTTTCTGAACATCCGACTGCAAAGAATCTATGTACTCAAAAAAATCTAACGAAGCCTTAGACTTGCCCATAGGGGTATCTTTAGGATAGAGTTCTTGCAGTTTAGATAACAGATAATCAGAATCAAATATAGCATTGTTGACTTCATTCGTCAAGTATTCAGCCCCGAAATTCAGCATAATTTCAGCAGGATCTTTTCCGCCTGAAAGCCTTATTACTTTTACAGCCACGTCTTGCTTTC
>OQWM01000152.1_pt1 | contig 38533 bp, 49 predicted proteins | sample 1691531 | NCBI WGS metagenome assembly OQWM01 (sample SAMN03418257, study PRJEB22391) | human gut metagenome | biome: human-gut; feature: organic feature; material: feces | host: Homo sapiens | place: Tanzania | collected 2013-01
AGCGGTGGATGGATAGGTAATGGAGTGTACGATGCATCGTTCACCAGTGACACAGCGAGGTATATAGAGCGCCAGCAGGCAAAGAAACGTGTAGCTGAATTGCGAGGTGTCCCGTATGACCAGTTTGATGATGGAAACATACGCTACTCCCGGCGTGACGTGGGGCTGGACGACACGGCGGAGCAGCGCCGCGGCAGACAGGAAAGCTACGCAGATCTCAGACGCAGGAACGCGGAGCTTGAGCGGCGCGTGGAATACTGGAAAGGTCAGACGAGGACAAGCAAGGCAGCGACCGTGCGCCAGACGGACACGGACGCATTCGCCCGGCAGCTGATGAACGACGCATACAACAGTGACCGGGAGACGCTGGGTAAGGTGAAGGACAGCCTCAAGGGGCTGGGCGATTACATTGTGCAGTCGAGGGCGGAAGACCTGGACTATGCCACGATACACGAGATTGCCACGGAGACGGCGGACATGATACTGCAAGGGTCATACACCACCATCGACGACACGAACGCGGACAACCGCGAGCAGCTGCACGACTATCTGCACAGCACGAAGCTTGCCATGAACGAGCGGGAAATGCTCGACCTGCCGGAGGGCTGGCGCCAGAAGAACCGCGGCAACATCAAGCTGAGCAAGGACGGGCTGCCGGTAGACACAGCGTATGGAGAGCTGCAAGGGATGTTCGGCGAGGGAACATTCCCCTCGGACATCACAAGCCAGGCAGACATGCTGCAGCGCATAGCGGACGTGGAGCGGGCGTGGAGACCCGTGAAAGCCAACCCGTTCGCAGAGTACATGGCGGAGATGCGCGAGAACATGGCACAGGAGATCATAGACACAATGCTGTCGGATGAGATACGCCAGACCCCGCCCACAGCAATGGACAGAGCCGTCGCCCGTGAGACGGAGCGCGTCGCCGGGGAGCGGAGAAAGAACCGTGAGCTTCAGCAGCGCATAGCACAGGTGCAGCAGGAGGGCATAGAGCGCACGAGGAAAGCCGTGCAGGATGAACGGCGGTTTCAGCTGCAGCGGCAGGAGCGGGCACAAAAGGTGAAGAACATAGAGAAGATGATCACCCGCTGGGCAAAGCAGCTGACGGACAACACGGGCAAGAGCCACATACCCGACGCGCTGAAACAGCCGATAGGGCAACTGATACGGAGCATAGACCCGACGACAAAGTACACCACAGCAAAAGGCAGCGCCGCCCTCGCGGACCGTCTGCGCCGGGTGGGCGACGCACTGGAGAAACAGCAGAAATACAACATGGGCGACACCGCGGAGGGCGGCGCGGATGTGTACATCGACCTGCCGCCAGAGATAGGCAGCCGACTGCGGGAATATGCAGAAGATATTGAGGACGCAGCAAGCATACGGCGCGAGTGGAAGCTGGAGGACATGGACTTGCAGGAGCTGGCGGAGCTGGAAGATATGCTGACCAGCGTGCGGGATTCTCTCAAGAACGCAAACGAACTGTACAGCATGAACATGAAGGCGGACGCGCTGGGCGACGAGACAGTGAAGTATCTGAACAAGCTGCCCGCAAAAACCAAGGCGGCGAGATTCGAAGAGAAGTTCCTCGGCTACACAAACCAGACCCCGGTGTATTTCTTCAAGCGCTTCGGCACAGGCGGAGAAAAAGTATTCAAGTCCCTTGCCGATGGTTGGGAAGACTTCGCATTCAAGGCAAATGCAATACGGGAGTTTGCTGAAAAGCTGTACAACTCCAAGGAGGTACGCGAGGCGGAGCAGACCATAGTGCAGGTGCAGCTGCACGACAAGCTTGCAAACGGGCTGACGAACGAGGAGACCGTGCCGGTGTACATGACCAAGGCACAGATCATGTGCCTGTACGGGGCGACACTGCGCGGCGAGGCGGCGCTGAATCACATCCTCGGCGCCGGCATAAAGCTCACGGACATCAAGCAGCCACGCGGGAAGGACACGATCACGCAGAGCGACAACTACCTCACCACGGCGGAGGAGTTGGAAAGCATCATCAACGACAACCTCAGTGAGCGGGATAAAGAGATCGTGCGCGGCATGATAAAGTTCATGAGCACAACGTGCGCGAACTGGGGCAACGCCGTGAGCCAGAAGCGCTGGGGAATCAATCTGTTCACGGAAGACAGCTACTGGCCCATATCCACGGACAGCCGCAGCCGCGACGTGAAGAGCGGCGAGGCGGCGGGCAGCAGCACAAGTATGTACCGGCTGGCAAACATGGGCTTCACAAAGCCGCTGACGCCGGGGTCAACAAACCCGATGGTGATAGGCAGCGCGTTCGATGTGTTCGCCAACCACACATCCGACATGGCAAAGTACGGCTCAATGGTGCTGCCGATACTGGACGCGATGAAGTGGATAAACTACAGCGCTACGATGGAGACGAGCGGGACACAGTACACCACGGCGTCCGTGCGCAAGGCGATGGACAGAGCTTACGGCGTGGACGCACAGAACTATTTCGTGAAGCTCATGCGTGACCTCAACGGCAGCAAGGAGGGCGGCAGAGAAACCAACGGGTTGGAGACATGGACAGCAAGATACAAACGGCAGGCAGTGTCCGGCAACCTCCGCGTCATGCTGCTGCAGCCGACAGCTTACGCACGCGCCGGGATGGTGATAGACCCGAAGTATCTGGTCGTCGGAGCGATCGGGCAGCACGAGGTAATAAAGAACTACCGGGAGGCGATAGCAAACAGCGGCACGGCACTGTGGAAGAGCATGGGGTTTTACGATGTGAACATCAACGCCTCCATGCGGGACCTCATAAAGAACGACGAGAGCGCCGTGGACAAAGTTGTCGACTGGACGATGAAGGGCGCAGAGCTTGGCGACCAGTGGACGTGGTCGATGATCTGGCGGGCGTGCCGGACGGAGCAGCAGGACATAGCGCGCAAAGGCAGAGAACAGCTGACACATGAGGAGCTTATGCAGCGCACGGCGGAGCGCTTCCAAGAAGTGATCTATCAGACGCAGGTGATGGATTCCACACTGACGCGCAGCCAGATAATGCGGAGCGACGACAAGCTGAACAAAGCGCTGACTTCGTTCATGGCAGAACCGACGCTGACATACAACACGCTGTCGAACACGTACCTTGAGTACCAGAGACTGAAAGGTGCGGAGGGCGCGCAGACGGCGTGGAAGAAGTGCGGCGGGCAAATCGCCCGGGCGCTGGGCGTGTACACGGTGAGCGCGGCGCTGCAAGCGGTAGTGGAGAGCATACCGGACGCATGGCGCGACGACGATGAGTACATGACGTTCATGGAAAAGTGGCTTGAAAAGTTCTGGGGCGAGGAGAGTTTCCTTGATGGCAACCTCGCGTCGGAGCTGAATCCGTTGAACAAGCTGCCGGTAATAAAGGATCTGCTCAATGCGCTGGAGGGACACGCATCAACCAATATGTCGACCGAGGGATTATCTTCGGCAGTGAAGTTCCTCAATACCTTCTGGGATAAAATCCAGTACTGGCTGGGAGAGACGGACGGCTCAGACATAAAGGTCACAGATTGGGGCTGGATATATCAAGGGTTGAAAGCCGTGTCACAGTTGGTAGGCATACCGGGGTACAACATCGTGCGTGATGTAGTAGGTGTTTGGAATTCAACCTTTGGCACATGGACGGATATGAGAATCAGAACGTATGCGGCGCGCCCGGAGAGCGAGATAAAGAACGCATACCTCAAGGGGTATCTGACTGATGAGGAAGCCAAGGAGCTGCTGATGGACGCCAAGACCATGGGCGACAATGTGTACTGGACTGAGCACGCCGCCACTGTACAGATAAACGATTGGGCGAACGACAGCGGAGAGGTCTACGCAGATCTGTACACCGCAATGGAGAACGACGATCGCACGGCATACGACGCAGCGTTCAAGGCATTGACCGACACGGGACGCTACGCCTACGACGTGCAGAGCAAGGTGAAAGAACAGATCAAGGAGTGGTATGCCGGGGACAAGCGCGGCAAGATTGTACTTGCGAAAGAGCAGACCATAGCAATGCTCAAGGAGTTCGGCGGCATGACAGACCATGACGCCAAGGTCACAGCACAGCAGTGGACGTGCAAGCAACAGGAGGGCTTTGACTACAGCCAGAGAAAGAAGCTGTTCCTCTCCGGGGACATTGACAAAACAGAAGCGGTGTACTTGATAAAGACCTATGGTGTGGACGACGACGGGAAGCTGCTGGCGGACTATAAGGACAAGACCAAGGCAAACGCAATCGCGGAAAAGGAAGTGCGCAAGTGGTCGATGATAACCGAACAGGGCATAGACTACGACGATATGCGCGACGCCTACAATGCCGGTGAGATCACACTGGCGCAGGTCAAGGAGTGGAGCATGGATTACGGCAGTGAGGATGAGAAAACCGCAGACAACAAGTGCTACCGCTGGGAATGGATAGCCGGAAGCGAAGAGCTGAAAGGAACGACCGGCGCACAGGCGCGGAGGTACGACACTTACATTGCTGCGGCGAACGTGGACATGACCAAGGAGCAGTATTACAATTACATCGACGGTCACGAAGCGAATACGTTCCACGCAGACCTCATGCCGGGGAGCACAACGGTGTATATAAAGTACTCCAAACGAGACAAGGCATGGGCATACATTGACAGTCTGCCGATCACGGCAGCACAGAAGGACGCGCTGGCAATGTGCTACGCTGCGGACAACAGCAAAGAACTGAATAACCCCACAAAGACTTGGATGATGCTTGAAGACGCCCCGTGGAACAACTGAACAATACAGCACAAGAAAGAAGCTGTTCGGAAAAACCGAACAGCTTTTTTCAATTTTATAAAAAAGGGATAAAAAGTGCCATAGAGAAATAGAAGGAGACCCTGCTACAATATAGGCAAGGTTGACAGGGCGGTCGCCCCGCCCGGCATGAGCCGAAACAAAGCAGAAAGATATGGAGGCAACCGAAATGAACAGCAAAAAATATTGGCTACAGTACTTCGCTGACGGCGCACCTGCAGGAGACGGCGGCGGAGACGGAGCCGCAGCGGGCGTAGACAGTCCTGCCGCCGCCGGGCAGGGAGAGAGCACAAGCACTCTGGAAAGACTGGGAGTTCCGAAGGACAAGGTCAAAAGGTATGAAGCGTCGAGGCAGCGGCGCGGGATGAGAACGGAAGCGGCACAGCCGCCTGAGACGTCCCCGGCTGCGGCAGAGGCAGAAGCCGAAGAAAGTGACGCCGGAGCGGGCGCACAGACCAAGCCGAAGTGGGACGACATTCTGAAAGACCCGGAGTATAAAGCGGCATTCGATTCACAGGTGAGCGGGATCCTCAGCAAGCGTCTTGCCAAGGCGAACGAGCGGGAGCAGAGCATGGCAAAGCTCACCCCGGCGCTGGAAATGCTGGCGAAGAAGTACGGCGTGGACGCGCGGGACTTCGACGGCTTGACGGCGAAGATCGTTGACGACGACAACATGTACCGCGAGCGCGCAGCAGAGATGGGCGTGGACGTGAAGACCGCCAAGCTGCTCGCCCAGAACGAGAACATGGTGGAGCACGAGAAGGCGGAGAAGCAGAACTTCATCCAGCAGCAGATGGTGATGAACCATATCGCCAAGCTCAATGAGCAGGGCAACGCGCTGAGAGCGGAGTTCCCGGACTTCAACCTTGAAGCCGAGATGCAGAACGATATGTTCGTGAAGCTGACGCAGCCGGGTATGCTGTCGGTCGAGGACGCATACAAGGCGGTGCACCGCAAGGAGATCGAGGCCGCAAAGAAGCAGGCAATGGAGCAGCAGGCAATGATCGCTGCCCAAGCCGCAGTGAGAGCGGGACAGGCGCGTCCCCGTGAGAACGGGGCGGGTGCTGCCGCAACGATAACCCGCGTACCTCCGGCACAGCGGAGCAAAGCGGAAAGAGAAGAACTGAAACGCCGCATATACGCGGCGGACGCGAGAGGAGAAAAGCTGCCCGTAGACTGGTAGCGCACATCCTCTCGGATAAGGAGAGGAAAACATAATGAACAAATTCAAATGGCTGCAGTATTTTGCAGACGCCGGTACGCTTGTCAATGCGACCGGCAACTACGTCAACGCATACACCGGCGACACCACGGCATTCTCCGGCACGAACGACCTCACAGGGGAGCTGAAAACGTTCTATGACACGGAGCTGTTGGAGAACGCGCGCATCGAACTGTACTACGCTCAGTTCGGCAAGCGTCAGTCGCTCCCCAAGAACCACGAAGGCAAGGTGGAATGGAGAAAGTTCAACACCTTTGCCCGTGCGGACAAACTCGTCGAGGGCGTTATCCCCACCGGCCAGAAGCTCGGCATGAGCAAAGTGACCGGCGCTGTCGACCAGTATGGTACTTACACGGCGGTCACGGACAAGCTGGAGCTGCGCGCGTATGACCCGATAATCCTTGCGGCGACCGAAGAGATGGGCGCAAGCGCGGCGGAGACACAGGAGAAGCTGACGCGCGACGCGCTGCTTGTCGGCACGAACGTTGTGTACTGCGACAACATCGACAAGGAGACCCGCAAGGTGCTGAGCACACCCACGTCCTGCAAGACTATGGGCGCGGGCGGCACCACCACTCCGACCGGGGACGGCACTGCGACGCCGGACGGCTGGGCGCTGCTCACGGCGGCGATGGTGGACAAGATCGTCACCATCATGAAGAAGAACCGCGCACCGCGCATCAACGGTTACTACTATGCAGTAGCCCACCCGTCCGTGCTGTACGATCTGCGCCGTGACCCGGAGTGGATAGAGGCGCACAAGTACGCCGCGCCCGACGCGCTGTTCAACGGCGAGATCGGCGAGATCGGCGGCGTGCGCTTCATAGAAGACGTGTTTGCGCCGGTGCTGGGCGTGAAGGGCGCAAGCGCCGCGCAGGATGACGAGTACGTCAACAAGGAGCGAGGCAGGAGCTATGCGACGTACTTCTTCGGCAAGGAAGCCTTCGGCATCATCGACCCGGAGGGCGGCGCGATGGAGATGATCGTGCACGACAAGTCCGAGATAGGCGGACCGCTGGATCAGTTCAGCACCATCGGCTACAAGCTGGAAACCAACGGCGCGACCATCCTCTACCCGGAGCGTATGCTGCGAGTGATGAGCGTGTCCTCTTTCAGCGCAGAGGACGAAACCAACTGATAGAAACATAGGCAGGGACACGAGAGTGTCCCTGCTGCTGAAAGGAGAACAAACACAATGGCAAAGGCAAAGACGATAGACGAAGAGATCATGAACGGCGAAGACACCATGATCGACATGGAAGGGGTCGAGACCGTAGCGGTCGAGGACCCGAACGAAAAGGTGACCATAAGAGTGCCGAGGATCCATCCCAAGGAAGACCCGAATCTCTTCGTGGGCATCAACGGGAAGAACTACATTATCCCCAGAGGCAAGGCGGTGAAAGTGCCGCGCTTCGTAAAGGAAGAGATAGAGCGCAGCGAAAAGGCGAAGGACAGATTCTACGAGACGGTGGAAGAACTCCTGCCCGAAGAGCAGCTGAAATAACCACAACGAGAGAGGAGCACAGACATGAAAGCGATGGAGATGATAGACCGGGTCGACCTCATGGAACCAAACGCATACAGTCCGGAACAGAAGCTGCGCTGGCTGTCCGTGCTCGACGGCAAGGTATATGAGGAAGTAATCCGCCCGCACGAGAAAACGCCGGGCGGATTCGCCGAATATGAGAACGGAGACGAGGAGCTGCTGATACCGTTCCCGTATGACTACGACGTATACTATCAGTATCTGCAAGCAATGATCGCGGCGGAGAACGCCGAGGGGCAGCGGTACAACAAGCGCATGGCAATGTTCAACAGCGCCTATGCCGCGTATGTCAACTGGTACTGCCGCAACCACAATATGTCCGCGGTGCAGGAGGGTGAGACCCCAAAGCACTTTTTGTTTTAGGAGGGCGACAATGTTTCTGCCGGAATGGGATTATGAATATGAGACCCGCGACGTAACGGAAACGTTCGGCGGGTATGACCACCATTTGAAGATAGCAGACGGGATGTTCTACGAGACCAAAAACCTCACGAGCGCTTTCTCCCCGCTGCTCGCAGAGCGAAAGAAGCGCGGACTGGTCAAGCAGCTTACTGCACCGGGCGGACTGCTGGGCAAGGACGAGCTTGCCTACGTGGACAACGGGACGCTCTACTACAACGACGCGGCAACGCCGGTGACAAACCTCACGTCCGGCGAGAAGCAGCTCGTGAGCATGGGCGCGTACATCTGCGTGTTCCCGGACAAGGTGTACTACAACACGGCGGACGCGACGGACTACGGCAGCATGGAAGCGTACTACACCTCAACCGGCACGGTGAAGTACACGATGTGCAACGTGCAGGGTGTAGACTACGCGACGCCGACGAAGTCCGCCACGGCTCCCGAAAACCCGGAGAACGCGGCACTGTGGATAGACACATCACAGAACACACACGTGCTCAAGCAGTACAGCAGCGCAATCAAGGAATGGAACACCATCCCAACGGTGTACACGAAAATACAGTTTATTTCGCAGGGCGAAGTGCCACAGCATTTCAGCGAGTACGACGGCGTGACCATCACGGGCGCGGACGGCGCGGACGTGAACGGTGACAAGGTCATATATGCAATCGGCGGCAGCGAAACTGGGTTCGACTACATTGTGGTTGTCGGTTTGCTTGAACAAGCGTACACGCAGGAGACCGGCGTGGTAAGCTTGAGCCGGTCAGTGCCGCAGATGGATTTTGTGTGCGAAAGTCAGAACAGACTGTGGGGCTGCTACTACGGCAGTGACGGAGAGAAGAACCTCAACGAAATATACTGCTGTGCCTTGGGCGACTTCAAAAACTGGCGGCAGTACATGGGACTGGCGACGGATTCATGGACTGCCTCGGTCGGCTCAGACGGCGCGTGGACAGGCGCGGTTAACTACCTCGGCTACCCCACGTTCTTCAAGGAAGACAGAATACACCGCGTGTCGATCTCTACCATCGGTGCACACCAAATCACCGAGACGGCGTGCCGCGGCGTGCAGAAGGGCAGCCACAAGAGCCTGGCGGTCGTCAATGAACTGCTGCTGTATAAATCCCGGAGCGACGTGTGCGCATACCAGGGCGGCTTCCCAACGTCAGTGTCGGAGGCGCTGGGCGATGAGCTGTATGACAACGCAGTGGCCGGGGCGGTGCGCGACAGATACTACATCAGCATGACCGACAGAGCGGGAACACCGAACCTCTTCGTGTACGACATAGGCAAGAAGCTGTGGATGCACGAGGATGATCTCAAGATAGATGACTTCGCCCGGGTGGACGATGAACTGTACGCGCTGAGCGGGAAGCTGCTGTATGCACTGCTCGGCAGCAAGGGAGAGCTGGAACCGTTCGTCAGCTGGACGGCGGAGACCGGCATACTTTACTATCAGCAGCCGGAAAAGAAATACGTCTCACGCTTCAATGTCCGCATTCAGATGGAGGAAGGCGCAGAGCTGAATATGTACATTCAATACGATTCGAGCGGGGCGTGGGAACGCCGCGGCACGGTGCGGCTCAAGGGAACAAACACTGTGACGGTGCCAATACGCCCGCGGCGCTGTGACCATATGCGGCTCCGCCTTGAGGGTAAAGGCATGTTCCGCCTGTTCTCCATAGCGAAAATCGTGGTGTATGGGAGTGACATATAATGCGGAACCTTGAATACCCGCCGATGCTTGAGGGCACGGCGGAGGAGCAGCTGCGGCAGCTGAGAGAGTATCTTATCCGGCTTATCCAGAAACTCAACGAAGAGGAATGAAACTATGCTTGAATTTTATATAACCGGGCAGAACTTGAAGATGTATTCGCCGGTGATCGCCGCAGACAGCCTCAACTATCTCACGGCGCAGTTCCATTTCACCGACACGGAGTGGGACGGCTATACCCGCTGGGCGCACTTCAGAAAGGACAGCACGGTCTATGACATTGCGCTTGACGAGAACGACATGATCACGGAGGACAAAGCGCTCAACCTCACCATCGGCGAGTGGGAGATATATGTCACCGGCACGAAAGACACTTCCCGCCTTACGACAGTGGTGGTGATCGTAACCGTCAAGGCGAGCGGACTGATAGACGCGCCGCTGCATGTCATACCGATGTCCGTGGCGGAGCAGGTGGACAGCAAGGCAAGTCAGGCACTGCTGCTGGCGCAAACCGTGAAGGACGCGGCTGACGCCGGAAAGTTTGACGGTGCGGCGGGCGCACAGGGACCGGCAGGTCCAGCAGGACCGGCAGGACCGCAGGGCATACAGGGACCAGCGGGTATACAAGGTCCGCAGGGCGAGCGCGGAGAGCGCGGCATACAAGGACCGCAGGGCGACAAGGGTGACACCGGCGCGACAGGCGCAACCGGACCGCGGGGGCCACAGGGCGAGACCGGCGCAACAGGCGCAACGGGAGCCACCGGCGCAAAGGGTGACAAGGGAGACCCGTTCACCTATGATGACTTTACGGCGGCGCAACTCGCCGCACTTAAGGGCGACAAAGGCGACAAGGGCGAGACCGGGGCAACGGGAGCACGCGGACCGCAAGGAGAGAAAGGCGACACCGGCGCGGGATTTAAAGTGTTGGGGTACTACGGCAGTCTTTCCGCGCTGGAGGCGGCAATCACAGACCCGGAGGTCGGCGATGCCTACGGCGTCGGCGCGGCACAGCCCTATGACATCTATATCCTCGACGGTACAACAGGGGCTTGGGTCAACAACGGACCTTTGCAGGGAGCCAAAGGCGACAAAGGAGATAAGGGAGACCCGTTCACCTATGACGACTTTACGGCTGAACAGCTCACGGCATTGACCGGACCGCGGGGACCGCAGGGCGAGACCGGCGCAACAGGTGCAACCGGAGCGCGGGGCGAGAAGGGTGACACAGGCGCGACAGGCGCAACCGGAGCAAAGGGTGAGAAGGGTGATAAAGGAGACCCGTTCACCTATGCAGACTTCACAGCAGAACAGCTTACCGCGCTAAAAGGCGACAAAGGAGATAAGGGCGACACCGGCGCGCAAGGACCGCAGGGAGAAAAAGGCGCGACGGGCGCACAGGGGCCAACCGGAGAACAGGGCGCACAAGGACCGGCAGGACCGCAGGGCGACAAGGGAGAGACCGGCGCGACAGGCTCAGCGGGAAAGGACGGCACGACATTCATGCCAAGTGTAGATGCCAACGGCAATATATCTTGGACAAACGACGGCGGCAAGGAAAACCCGGAGACACGCAACATACGCGGAGAGAAGGGCAACACAGGCGCGACGGGGCCAGCGGGCAAGAGCGCATATGCCGCGGCAGTGGAAGCCGGGTACACAGGGACAGAGGCAACATTCTATGCCGCCTTGACCGCAATGCCGTACCACAACGCCCGCCATCTGCCGGAAGGCGCAGACCCGATAACGGTAAAGGTGGGCAACGTCGACAGCGATGCGCGGACGCAGTATTGGACGCTGGACGTGAGCACGACGTGGGAGGGCGACGCAGCCCCGTACACCCAGACAATCACGGCAGCAAACATGCTGGCAACGGACAGACCCAAGGTGTACCGTGTAGCGCCCGCGAGTGTTGACGATGCCGATACCTATGACGATGAGTTCAGCAAGCTCTTCAAGGTGGAGAGCCTAGCGGGACAGTTGAAGCTGTATGCCAAGGAAGCAACGACCACGGCGATACAGATAGCAGTGGAGGTGAGCCGTATATGAGCGAGGGATATATAATCGGCGGGGGCGGGAGCGACCTCAATTTTAAGGTCATCGCCGTCGCGTCAGAATCCGCTCTGCCGACCTCGGCGGCAGAGAACACCATCGCCGTTATCACGACCACGCCGATCACGTCCTATGTGTTTAGCTCGACTGCGCCCACGTCCCCCACGGAGGGCATGGTGTGGGCGTTGACGGATAAGTCCTCCATAGCCGCCTTTAACGCTATCAGACGCAATGGGCTGTGGGTCTACCCCCTAAGCTGTCAACAGTACATCTCCGGCGCGTGGATTGAAAAAAACGCAAAGTCATATCTCAATGGTGCGTGGTCTGATTGGTGGGACGGCTCCTACTACAAGCCCGGTAATCAAGAGATTTTCATTACCGGCGGATGGCAGAAGTTTGCAAAAAACAGTGGCGTCAATAGAGTGACATTTTATCCGTCAGAGATACATTTTGGCGTACAATACCAACCCGATCCGGGATATGGCGGGATAATCTGTACCAACAACAAAATTGATGTTACTAATTTAAGCTCGTTGAACATAAGGAAGGCCTGTCAACCACCCACGACAGATGTTGCGAATATTCCGAACGCGGGCTTTGGGCTGTTGTCCAATGCTACATATGTCAGTCCAAGCAGCTCTAGCGGATGGGTTGCAATGGCGGTCATATACTATACTCAAAGCTATGGCGCAAACAAAGTATACTCTACATCGAGGCTTGACATATCGGGGCTGAGCGGTAGCTACTACATAGCGATAGGCAATGAGTGGCCGGCCGATTACAACCACTATGGCGGGTCAGAGATGTGGGTGCCGAGAATCTGGGGAGAAAATCTATGACAATTTATATAGACAACGACTATAAGTGCCACGTCACGGACGACGGCACGATGACCGCCGTCGAGACTGATGCCTTTGACGGCATGTGCACGGAGTACATCGAGGGCTATCGCTTTGTCCCCGCGGGTCAGACATGGACACGCTCGGACGGCGTAGAGTTTGCGGGCAAGATGATCTCCCCATGGAGACCGTGGGCGGAGCTTGACGCGGCACAGCGGGAATACGAGCGCCAGCAGCTCGCAGATATGCAAGCAGCCCTCTCGGAGGCACTGACGACCTCCGAGATAACCGCCGCGATAGACGAGGGGGTGAACAGCATATGACCAAGACCGAGACGCTCGCCGTTATACGCGACAGCGCCCGCAATGCGGCGCTCTATCTCCAAACCTGCGCCGGAAACATGACCGGCACGGAGCTGTACGCCGAGGAGGAGTATATCCCCTCATTCGCCGCCATGTCCGCCTCCGGCAATATGCTTGACCGCCCCGAGGGCTTTGTCTGTCGCTCTTCGGCTGGGCGCGTCGTGTGGCTCATACAGCCCTACAACAGCGGCATCTACCCCGGAGAGCCGGAGACGCTGCCTGCACAGTGGGGCTTTAAGTGGTCGACCGACCCGGCTAAAGCGCTGCCGTTTATCTCGCTCTCAACAAGCCCGTACATGACCGGCGACTGCTGCACCGACGGCGGCAAGACGTACCGGAGCAAGATGGACAACAACGTGTATTCCCCGGCGGACTATCCCGCCGGATGGGAGGAGGTTACATCATGAGCATCAACCAAGACGCCGTAGCGTGGGCACGGCGCATTGCCGCCGACGACAGTCACGGCTACGACCAGACCAACCGCTGGGGCGCGGATTACGATTGCAGCAGCTTTGTGATCAGTGCATTTAAGGCGGCGGGCGTGCCTCTGGAGTGTACATACACCGGCGATATGCGCGGGGATATGCTGCGCCGGGGCTTTGCGGACGTCACAGCGTCCGTCAACCTTTCAAGCGGCGCGGGCGTGCAGGAGGGCGACGTACTGCTCAACTACGCGCGACACACGTCGCTCGCCATCGGCGGCGGACGCATCGTACAGGCGAGTATCAACGAGCGCGGCACGGCGACAGGCGGTACGCCCGGCGATCAGACCGGCAGGGAGATATACGAGCGCGCGTACTACAACTACCCGTGGGACTGCGTGCTGCGGTACGTCGGTGATGGCGCGGCAGATGAAGAGGCCGGCGGAGAGTATGTGCCGTCGTACTGGTACTCCATCAAGCTGCCGCTGCTCAAGCAGGGCATGACGGACCACTCGGTCAACACCGTGCAGCACCTACTGAGGGCATACGGCTATTATGTCGGAGACATTACCGGCACGATGGACGCCGCAACCGTCGAGGCGGTCAGGGGTTATCAAGCGAGCCAATGGCTGGATATAGACGGTGAGGTCGGCGTCTTGACGTGGGGCGTCCTGCTGCAAAGGGGGTGAGGCAGGCATGAGATAGACGATTTAACAGCATGCTCAACGCTTAAACATGGAGGATAAAATGTATATCACTTGGCAGAGCATCGTGACCGCGGGGGCGGTCATCACGGCGATCGTCGCAATCGTCAAATACTACAACCGCGGTCTGCACTGGGTCGACCGCCAGAACGCGCAGGACGCAGACATCAAGCTGCTCAAGGACGAGCAGACGCTGCTGACCTATGGCGTGCTGGCGTGTCTCAAAGGGCTAAAGGAGAAGGGCTGCAACGGCCCCGTGACGGCAGCCATCGACAAAATCGAGAAGCACCTCAATATCGAAGCACACAAATAAAAAAGTGCCCAGACGGGCACGGAAGGAGAAAAATTATGAATGAGATAATCACAACCTACGGCATGGAGATTGTTAAGGCAATCGTCATAATGATCTTTGGCTATATCGGCATCGTCCTCAAAAACCTTGCCGCCAAGTACATCACGACCGAGACGGCTAAAAAGGTCGCCAAGACCACGGTGGCCTACGTGGAGCAGGTGTACAAGGATATCCACGGAGAGGACAAGCTCGCCGTCGCGCTCAAGACCGCGTCGGAGATACTCGCGAACAAGGGCATAGTTGTAACTGACACCGAGCTGCGTGCCCTCGTCGAGGCCGCGGTCAAGGAGCTTAACGACAGATACCACGAGACCCAGAACGAATAAATTCTAACACGGGAGGCGGCTATGGAATACTACAATGCGGCAAGAGGCAGACTGCCGGAAGAACTGGCGGCGCTCATGCGCGACGACCGAGTGACCGCGATAAAACAGGCGGGGCTTGGACGCATGGATGAGCAGATAGCTATCCAGTACTTTATAGAACGCATCCCGCAAGCAGACGTGGCGGTGATAGTCGGACGCGAGCGCTCGACCGTGACGCGCAGACTGAAAGCTATCACGCCGCAAATCCGCCACACTGCGGCGCTCTTGTCAAAGCTGCCGCAGTAATACAAAAGCAAGCAAAAAAGAGACACCAACACAAAGGTGTCAAGTGCTTTCTGCAAATTTCTCAAAAAACCCGGAACAAACCGTACACGGCTGTGGACTACTTACCGCAGTAATACACATAAGTGCACAGAAGCACCGCAGGGATTCACCCCGCGGTGCTTTGCTTTTGAGATAATAGATACAGAAAGGGTGTGACACTATGGGTTACAACAACATGGGCAATGTCCCATATTACGGACAGCCGCAGTACCAGATGCAGAGCGGGAACATCCAGCAGCCGATGAATGCAGTTTCTCAGCCGGGATATTCAGTGCGCCCGGTGGGCAGCCGGGAAGAGGCAGTCGGTGCGCAGGTGGACTTCATGGGTCCCGGCACACTCATGCCGGACTTCGGGCATGGAGTGATCTATTTCAAGAGATTCAATCCAAACAAGGGGTCGACAGAACTCTTTGACTTCCGGGTTACACCTCCGGAGGAGCAGCCCAAGTATGCGACGCTCGCGGACCTTGATGCGCTGCGCGCGGAGCTGACAGCGAAGAAACCGGCAAGGAGGAAAGACGATGCCGAATAGTATGCTTGACAGGATAATCCCGCCGCAGATGCGCAGCAACCTCAAGGGAATGGCGACACAGGCGATAGGCGGGATGAAGCAGATGGGGCAGATGGCAACGGAAGCGGAGACCATAATGACCCTCGTAAGCGCTTATAAGAGCGGCAACCTCGCGTCGGTAATACAGCAGCTCTCTGCACAGAATCCACAGATGCAGCAAGCAATGGGAATGCTGCAAGGCAAGGACACCCAGCAGCTCCAGCAGATGGCGCAGAACATGGCAGCAGAACGGGGCATGAAAATGGAGGACGTGGCGAAGAGCCTAGGACTTATGTGAACATAGATTCCTATCAGTTTAGCAGGTACTTGATGAAAAACTGCGCGACCCAGAATGCAGCGGGGCGCGCGACCCGGTGTAAATAAATTGATAGGAGAAAAACAAAATGTCTTACAACGAGGCAATCCCCGTGGTAGATGTAGCGGGGAACGGAGGCGGCAACAGCTTCCTCGGCGGCGACGGTCTTGCCGCGATAATCATCATAGCACTGCTCTTCGGTTGGGGACGCGGCGGCTATGGCAACGGCAACGGTGACGGAGGCGGCAACGCCAGCGGCGCAGCTGCGGGCTATGTGCTGGCGACGGACTTCGCAAACATCGAGCGGAAGATAGACGGCGTGAACAACGGGCTGTGTGACGGCCTCTATGCACAGGCACAGCTTGTCAACGGAGTTACGCAGTCTATTGGCAACGGCTTTGCGGCGGCGGAGCTGAGCCGCGCCAACCAGCAGGCGGCACTTATGCAGCAGCTTTACGGCATGCAGCGGGCGGCGGACAACTGCTGCTGTGAGAACCGACAGGCTATCGCACAGGTGCGCTACGACATGGCAACGCAGAGCTGCGACACGCGCAACACCGTGCAGACGGCGACCCGTGACGTGATCGATGCGCTCAATGCGGGCTTCCGCGGGATAGACCAGCGTCTGACCATGCAGGAGCTTGCGGCGAAGGACGCAAGAATCGCGGAGCAGGACCGTCAGCTGTTCCTGTCTGCGCTTGCCGGGTCCCAGGCAACACAGACGGAATCCCTCAAGGCATATGTGAACAACCAGTTCACGTATTACAATCCTCGCCCTGTCCCGTCGTTCAGCGTCCCGGCTCCATTCCAGTATACGGGGTGCGGTAATGGCTGCGGCAATTGCGGCTGCTGACAGCAAGGTGTATCGGGGCGGATAACCTCCGCCCTTGAAAGGAGGAGCAATTATGTCTTGTAAGAATGTATGCCGTCTCTGCAAGCGGCTTGTCATCAGCCAAGCTGTGACCTACGACAGCGGGGTGCTCACCGTCAACCTCCCCGATGGGAGCTATGCGGACGGAGAAAAGTACTGCATCGTGATAGCACAGACTATTCCGTCAACGGCGATCATCGGCGCGCCGGTGGTGTTCACTATCGGCACGGGAACGGCGACCTTCCCCATGGTCAACCGCTGCTGTGCACAGGTGACGGCAGCAGGCATCAGAACGCGAACGAGGTACAGCGTTGTGGTGAACACGAGCACCACAGGGGCAAGCTTCAAAATGCTTGGGAATCCTTGCTGCACGCCGGACTACTCTCTGCCGGCAGTCAGCACGGCGACGGGAGGTGTGACCACATGAGAAATGGACGCATGATATTTCTCCCCGACAGCGGGGTAGAACCCGGACGCGACGGACGCTACGACGATCTGCGCCCGGCACGGTACGCCAGAGAGAGCGAGCCGCGGTATGAACGGACACCCTACTACTATCGTGAGCCGCGCCGCATAGGCTTTGACAGAGACCCATACTCACGCCGCTACGGCGACACACGGATGGGCGGAGGCCAGAGCTACGGCGTAGACTACAGCCGCGGGTACGGCGGGTACAGCGAGTATGACGGCGACGAGTGCCTGAGCTGGGAAGAGGCAAAGGACTGGATGATGCACCTGCGCGACACGGACGGTAAGACCGGTCCGCATTGGAACATCGACCAGACCAACAAAGCCTTTGAAAAGAAAAAGCTCGACTGCGAGCCGCACGAGTTCTGGGCGACGATGAACATGCTGTATTCCGATTACGGCAGCGTCGCAAAAAAATTCGGCGTAGACAACGCGGACTTCTTCGCGTGCCTCGCCGAGGCTTTCCTCAATGACGACGACGCCGTTGAGAATAAGCTGGCTACCTACTATGACTGTATAGTGGAGCATTGAAACGGAGAGCCGGGGAATCCCCCGGCTCTTTGCACGTTTTATTTTCTTGGAACACAAAAGCAAAGCAAACTCTGTGTTATAAGAATTCTTGGTGCCGGTGACCCTACACCGTCAATTCTTATAACTGTCTCGGAATCATCTGAGAAATCAAAGTCGCCACGGGGCGTGGGGTCAAGCAATGTCCACACTTTTATAAAGTCGGCATGGACTTCCACGCGGACAACTATACTCAAAAGCAAATCATCGGTCTCTGGGGACCGGGCAAACATATTGAGAATTTCCCGCAGTTTATCTTCGGAGACTGACGCCCCGGAGACTTGGGCTTTAAGCTGGAGCATATCATGTTCCAGCTTTGCTTTTTCTGCTTCCAGCTCGGTGAGCTTGGCGGAGAGAGCGGGACTGTTCAGCCCGGACAACACAGCGTCAACGGCGGCAGCAATGCGCTTGTCAACTGCGCTGCGGCGGGTCACGAGCTGCTGCAGCTTTTCCCCGGCGCTGCCTTGAAGCTTGCTGCGCTCATCACGCAGAATAGCCAAAAGATATTCGACATTGGCGGGAAGGCAAAACAGCTCGCGCATAGTGTCAAGCACGCGCACCTCCAAGTCGTCTACACGAATCGGCATACAATCACACTTGCCCTTGCGCTGCTTGGCGGAGCAAGCATAGTAATAGTACTTCCCTTTTGCCTTGGACACGACCATCGCACTTTTGCATTCTCCGCAGAACACTTTACCCTTGAGCGGGTAGCTGCGCACGACGGGCGCGCGCCCGGCTTGACTTCGTTTGTTCTCTTGCAGCTTGCGTTGCACACGCTCCCATGTACATCTATCTATGATGGCGGGTACGGCGTCCTCAACACGAATGACAGAGGACGCGGAAGCGTGAGAGTTGCGGCTTCCGTCCGGTCGCTTCTCGACTTTACCATAGGTGAGAACACCGATATACTTTTCATTCTTGAGTAAGTCATGCAGAGAGTTTGTGCCGAAGGAGTTGCCGGACTTCGTGGTATACCCAGCTTCGTTGAGCGCGCGGATGATCTCTCTGTACGTCTTGCCCGATGCATACCACTTGAAAATACTGCGGACTATTTCAGCTTCAGCCTCGCACACGACGTAGCGCCCGTCGACCACGTTATAGCCCAGCGGGGGCTTGCCGCCTGTATGTCTCCCCTGCTGTGCCAGGAAGCGCATCTTCTCCGTGACCTTCTGCCGTGTCTGCAAAACCCAGATCTGATTGAAGAGTGCCATGCTCCCCTCGGTCAAGAAGTTTGTGGGGTCGCGCAGGTCTCCGCCAACCATAGGCTGAGTGACGGAGACAACACGCACACCAAGGCGCTCGACCTTTTCGCGGAAGTCAAACCACGCCGTCATCTTGCGAAACATACGGGACTGATCATAGATGACCACGGTGTCCGCACTGCCGAGAGAGAGCTGCCGCATCATGCGGCTGTATTCGGGGCGGTCATCCTTCATTCCGGAAACGGCCATGTCAGCAAACACATCAAGAACTGGCAAGCCGTTAGCGTCACACCAACGAGAGCATTTCACAACTTGAACTTCTATGCTGTCCTCATCCTGCCGGTCGGTACTATAACGCGCGAGTATGTACGCGCCATGATGAAGCGTGGTCATCCCAGCCACCACGGGAGCGCGCACATGATGGCGGCGCGAGTGCTCACGCCGTAGTGCGTCTGCTCAATGATGGAGCGGCGGATCCATCCCACATTGGGGTTCAGCAGGTCAATAATAAAAAAGATGAGCACAAAGAAAACAAAGGTAACAAGCCCGGCAATGATACGCCCGTACAGCTCCGCGCGATGCCGGTCACGCCGCGCCTCTGCTTTCAGCTGCACAACAAGCGGGTCATTCGGCACGGTCACAGGCGGCGCGTCGCGGTGAGAGGCGCCGAGAATATCATCCACGCTGCCGCCGCAGACATTGATAATGTCGCACAGCAGAAAGAAAGATGGATTCTTCGGTTCCTCGCTGAGCACGCGCCGGACTGTCATGCCGGAGACCTCACAGCGCTTGGCAAGCTCATCGTAGCTCAGCCCGCTGGCAGAAACAAGCGCACGTATTCTCTCCATAACGGTCTCTTCCTTTTGCGTCATTTTATCCTCCTCCATTCGTTTTTTAGATATAAAGATCCCGCCCACAAAACTGTGCGGTAAAATTACAAAAGTGAGAGTTGTTTTCACAAAAGTGTAGGGTTATGCTGTGAACAAGTAAGAATGCTGTCGTTCATCAACTGTTCACAATATACACCAACAAGAAATATATGTCAAGGAGGAACTGAGAAAATGTACCGATTGGATTGTAAGCTGGGCAGTATGCTGCCGTGCCGGTGCTGCTGCCGTCATTGGTGCTGCCCGGGATTTATGTGGAGACGAGGACGAAGCGGGCGGCGGACGCTGCCGCAGTGAGAGGAGAAAAGAATGAGGCAACTGATAGAGGCGAAGCTGAACGAGGCAACCGAGGAACAACTGAGATACATACTGCTCATGCTGGACAACATGATAAAGTAGAGCGGGAGAAAAGAGAGCCGCCCGGCGCATTAAGCGTCGGGCGGTTTTTTGTTTGTATCAGTAGGGAGCTTTTGAAGAAGCTCTAGGAGTTTATCCCACTGTTCAACATCTGTGTTACACATAAAATCAATGAGTTTCATTTCAAGCTCATTACCTTTGCCGCTGAGAAGCTTGGTCATGTAGGCAGTTATCTCAGCAGAGCGGGCAGCGTCCGGATCAAATGTTCCTGCACCATCGCGCAGCCAATCCTCATCAGCTTTGAACTCCCGGCAGATAGAACGAATGGCAACTTCGGACGGAACACGGACGCCGGATTCCCAAGTCGCAACCGTATTCTGCTTTACGCCAATGCGCTGCCCAAATTCGGCTTGAGAAATATGATGAGCTTTCCGCAAAGATTTTATTCGCGCGCCGATTGAATCGACAACAATCATCCCCTTTCAAAATAAATACATCGCCAAGTGATTTTTATATTGACAAACACGAGCTGAAATAATATAATCACATCGTCAATATAAATATCACAATGTCTATTTATTCGGCGGTTTTTCTATTTCGGATATGTTCTTCGCGAGCGGGCGGATGAGTTCGAGGAGCTTGTCCCACTGGTCAACATCTGTCGCCGCCATGAAGTCTATGAGCTTCTCCTCCAGCTCGGAGCGCTCGCCGGAGAGGAGCTTGCCCATGTAAGCGGCGATCGCGTCCTTGCGCGAAAGCTCCTTGAACATGGGACCGCCCTCATCGCCGTGCCGCAGCCACAGCTCATTGACACCAAACTCACGGCAGATGTCTGAAATGGTGCGCTCACTGGGAGTACCGCCACTGACAAGTTTAGATACATACTGCTGAGAGACGTTTATTCTTTTTGCAAAGGCAGTCTTTGTAAGACCTGATTTATCAACTACCTCGCCTATGCGTTCGTTGATGGTGCTCATTCTAATCACCCCCTTTGTGCTGACTATATCATGAGGAAAAAACTTTGTCAAGAAAAAACACAACTAAGTGGTGAAAAAATGCTTGACAACGAAACTCACGCGTGGTAATATACAACCAAGGCGTAACAAAATAATACTCAGTAAGGAGTAAAGACAATGAATTTTGAAGAGCTTGTAAAACTCGTTGTAGGCAACAAACATCTGAGAAGTAGGTGGGACGTTGTAAGTTACCTAATCGGATATAAAAAGATGATAGACGAAACAGACTGGGAACACATCGAACAAATGTATGTGGATGGTCTCATAGAGTGATTAGTCATAATCACCGGATGAATAGAAAAGTATCTGAGAGATACCGTGCAGACCGTCAGCAAGAAGAGAGTAGAGTTCATCAAAGTCAAGAGCCGCGCCGGTCTCCATACAAGCTTCAAGTAGTTCTTTTCCCTCACGAATGGTATTTAGATATTCATCTATATCCGATAGAAACTCACCCCGATTCCATTCAAAGTCATCTGAGCTATCGACCAGTCCACGCCTAAAACCAGCGCTGTACCCAACGCGGAATGAATCGCTCGCTATATCAATGTCTTCACTGGAAAGTTCTAATGCCGGAAACATTTTACCACGCTGATATTCAATCCCCGCGTAAAAGCCAAAGTCAAAGCCAGAAGAATAGCCATCGGTATATGACAAATGTTCGCGATATTCCATATCGTCATCTGTGTACAAGCCATCATCTAAGGCTGCTTCGTATCCTTCGTTGCGTGCAGCGGATCTGATTTCACTGATTTCGTCGGCGGTATAGAACAGCTTACCATTAAAAAAACAGATAAACATGGAGAGCGCAAGCAGAACCAGAGAGACAGCGAAGATAGATTCAGCTGGATTTTCTTCCGAGTTCTCAGTGTCGCAAAGGCTGTGGCTTACAATCAATGCGAGGACAGAAGTGACACCTAAAGAAAGACCAATGATAATTTTAGAAGACACGTCGAAGTGAGACAATACAGCGTTATTGAGGCTAAAGGCACCACCAAAAATGAGAATGTAGAGGAGAATAAACGACCAACCTTTTGCGAATGCAAACGCAATGTGAATAAAGAATGCAGATAGTTTTTCTTTCATAGCGAAAAATCCTTTCAAAAAATGTAATGGAGGCGAGCGGGATGAAATTTAATTATGAGCGTTTGAGCAAAAAGATTAAAGAAAAATATCGAGCGCAAGATGCGTTCGCGAAAGTGATTGGGATAACACGCACATCGCTATCCTACAAGCTAAACGGGAAAAGCTCTTGGCACGCGGATGAGATGTACAAGGTATGCAAAGCGCTCGACATACCGCTGAAAGAAATCCCACGGTATTTTTTTGAGCCCAAAGGCTCAGTGGCAGAGGCGCAAAGCGCGAGGATGCGAGAACTGAGCAGAGGAGAAGCAGCCGCAGCGGCGCTGACGATGCTGCTGGGTTACACGAGGGACATCAACCAGAGGCGCAGACTTGAGTACGGCGACAGCGGGGACGCGGTGCTGGCGTTCAATGAAGAAGCGCTGGAGGAAGCGCTGCGCTGCGTGGAACTGGTCAACGATTCCGAATGCTATTGAAAATCTCGAAAGCCCTGTTCCGGCAGACTGTGGTGCATTCTTTATAGCATGGTTGATAAGTATCACACCCAGCAAAAGCATAGCGATCATCCAGCGGATAAGGCAATAGGTAGACATCAACGTGATTGAAATGAACAGGGCAGAGCACGTTTATAGTGACGGTCTTTTTCATAGCGAAAAATCCTTTCTAAAAATGTAATGGAGGCGAGCGGGTGTTTGCACTGGAAAAGAAGCAACTGTACATAGTGCAAGAGCCATTGAGGAAAAATCGCAGTTGCCAAAGCTATAGGTGGAAACAGGTTCTTCTTTGCGAAGATAAGCAACCACTTATCGAGATACTTAATGCGCAGAGCAGCCCTAGAGATTGGCGGGTTATCCCACTCGGGGACAGCGCAGATGGAGGCGAGCGGGATGGAAGTAATACAGATCAGTGCAGCGCAGAGAACAGCGCTGCAAGCAGCGCGAAGCAATGAGCAACCGCGCCCAATGTCAAGCATGGCAGAGACAGTGCTGAATGCGACGAACGTGTGGAACTGGCTGCACAAGGACAGAGAGACGCCGCCGAGTGTGCTTAAAGCATTCGACGATATATGCGAGCAGCTGAACGTGCCGTATGTGATAGACGTCACCACGGTGGAGAGTTGAGATAAGGAAAGCCGGGAATTTCGTTACGCTGGCGATCTTCAAGGCGGGCAATCAAAAGCTTGAGAGCAGTGACCGCGCAGTCTTGGCAGGTTTGAGAACCGTTTGAATCTTCACAGTAATTGGGGAGCGGAATCCCGTCCTCGGTAACAACGAAGTAAAAAGTTTTTTCGCGCCCGTAGTCGGCGCGGCAAGGGACCGTGACACGCGGTTGAGCCATAGCGAAAAATCCTTTCTATATATTTTTTATCATCATAGCACAGCAATTACCAACAAACAAGGAGGAAATACAAATGGGTGCAAATGAAGAGAGCAGAGCTGACGCTCTGGCAATGGTATGCAATGGGCTGCCGGACGAGCAGGTGAGCTACGTCCGCGGAGTGCTGGACGGCATGAGGATGGCAGCACCGAAGAGAAAGGAGGACGGCCATGCCGATAGTGATAACGAGGACAGGTCCGCTGTCAGTGATAGATGACGGTGGGGTGAACGAGGCGGCGATCACAGAAATGTGGGGCGTACTCCTTCGGAAGTATGTGCAGCAGCACCCGGAGGTATGGGACACGCCGCCAAGCGCGGCGATATAAGGAGGAGAGCATGGAAACGATCATATCATTCATAGGCGGGCTGAGCGTCGGGGAGACCGCGGCGCTTGCCCTTGGCATAGTGGCGGCGCTGTTTATGGTTCCGCCGCTTGTCATAGCGGCGGTGCAGCACGTGGACAAGGTAGTGCACAGCTGCACGGACAGGATAGACTATGACCCCGGCTGGATGGACGCAAAGTACTATCGGCAGATGGAGCGCGAGGAGCGCGCGGCCGGCCGGACATGGAGGCGCGGGGCATGAGAGTGTGGCTGTGTGACGCGCACAAAAAGATGCACTACTGCGGCGGGAGCATGGTCAAGGTGAGCGGCTACGGTGCGTGCAGTGTCGAGGGCTGCACCGCCACGGCACATGAATACATATTCATTCCGCCTCGCGAGTTCGGCAAGAGCAAGGCGGCAACGGATAAATATCCCACGAGAAACACAAGAGCACAATACAAAGGTGACTGGAGGAGAACATAATGGGAGCACATTACAGAACCTGCGCAACAGCACAGACGAAAGAGAAGAAGACCAAGCTGCCGACGTGCGCCAAGGAGGGCGAGGAACAGGCGACGCTGTTCCATTGGGCGGCAATGCAGCAGAGCGAGTACCCGGAGCTGGCACTGCTGTTCCATATTCCGAACGGCGGCAAGCGCGGCAAGGCGGAGGCGGCACGCTTCAAGATGGAGGGGGTCAAGGCGGGTGTGCCAGATCTCTTCCTCCCCGTTGCTATCGGCAATCGGCACGGGCTGTTTATCGAGATGAAGCGTGTGGTCGGCGGCAAGGTCAGCAGCGAACAGGTGGAGTGGGGCGAACGGTTGACAGAGCAAGGGTACGCATGGATAATGTGCCGCGGCTGGGAGGAGACGGCGACCATGATCAAGCGGTACCTGGACGGGCTATGGGAATGACCCCATAAAATAATCAGAATAAAGGAGAAGAATCATGTACGAAGGAAAGTATGTAATCGTTCGCGGGGATCGTTCCGGCGTTTTTGCTGGGACACTGAAAGCCAAGGAGAGGCGCGAAGTCGAGCTGACCGACTGCCGACGCATCTGGTATTGGGATGGTGCTGCAAGCATATCTCAGCTGGCGGTTGACGGCACAAGCGCGGCTGCCTCCTGCAAGTTCCCCGTGCCGGTAGCGTCAATAGTGATTACAGATGTGATCGAGATAATCCCCTGCACGGAGAAAGCGGAAGCCTCCATTAAGGCGGTGAAGGAATGGAAGAGATAAAGCTGCGGGAATTTCTGCACGTAGATTTTACCGGCGACGGCGACGGCTCCGGCTCCGGCTACGGCTACGGCATAAAAAACTGTATCCACTCTTGCAACCGCCAGCTGAGATATGCTTGCAGCACCCCCGGCTCCGGCTACGGCTACGGCTACGTCTCCGGCATAAAATCAATATGCGGCATGGCGGTCAATATGATAGACGGCGTGCCGACTATCATCACACACCTACACGGCAACGTGGCCAAGGGCTTTATAGTCGATTCAGATATGTCAATGACCACAACGTTTGTTGTAAAGGGGCAGAATCTGTTTGCCCATGGTGCGACACTCGCAGAAGCGGTGGCAGCACTGGAAGAAAAGATCATGGAGAACCTGCCGGTAGAAGAACGACTTAAGGCGTTCAAGGCAAAATTCAGCCCCGGCAAGACCTACACCGTGGCAGAGTTTTACGACTGGCATCATCGCTTGACAGGCAGCTGCACGCAGGGACGGGACCATTTTGCACAAGAACACAGGCTGTCGATGGACGACCCAATGACCCCGGAAGAGTTTATCCAGTTGACCAAGGACGCATACGGCGGCGCGGTCATTCGGCAGCTCGCCGAGTATTACGGAGAGGAGAAATAGCATGAAGCTCAAGAACATAGCAAAGCTATGCGCAAAGACGCACTCGATAGGCATATCAGAAGTGAGCGGGACACAATGGCTCGGAAACGGGCATGCCGCATACCCGGTATTCAACCTGCCGCCTCTGGACGAGGACACCGCACCCGCAGTGCTGGATTTTGACGAGGAGAAAGCAGCGACGCTTGATGTGCGGTACGTGGACTTGCAGTCAAAGTTTGATCTGCGCGAAGACAACGATGATGAAGAGGCTTTGACGGCTGTCCTCCTGCGCTTTTTGTATGAGGGTGAAACCCTTGACGCATGGCAGACGGAGAGCGGACGCATCGTCCTTGTCGACCCGACGTACATAAAGCCCTATATCGCGGATGAAAGCAGCGTCCCTGTGCTTTATCTGAGACGCGGCGGACATGGGGACTACATAGTCGGCAAGAGCGGGATGTTTGTAACGGCAGTAATCATGCCGCGTGAGCCGGACGCTAAGGAGGCGGATGATTTACTGAGGAAGTTTAACCGCCTCGCCTTGGCAATGGACGAGATAGCCGGGCCGCCTCCTATGCCCGTCGACCCGGACACCGGGGAGGTACGTGAGTTCAAATGACAGCTAAAGAAATATTATCCGCCGCGCTTGAGACTTTCGGTGCGGAGGCACAGACGCTGATGGTCATGGAAGAAATGGCCGAACTGACAAAGGAGCTTTGCAAACACGCACGTGGAGCTGATAACACCGACGCTATCGCGGAGGAGATGGCCGACGTGTATATAATGCTGAGCCAAATGGAGCTATTGCACGATGTAGAAGACCGTGTGATATGGTGGTACAATGCCAAACTCGCGCGACTAGAAGAACGATTAAGAAACGCAAAGGAGGATAACGACAATGGATGAAACCATGTGGGTGAGAACAGACGTTGTGCTGCCGCCAGAGGGGCAGGAAGTATTGATCTGGACGGACATGATACACATCGCCCGGCGCAGCGAGCGAGGGATAACAAAAGAAGAGCGGGAGAAGATGCGCCGAGGTGAGCTGACAAACCCGATCGAAACCGGCATATCTATGCACGAAGTTGCGAGATGCCCCAGAAGCGAAATATATAAGGACGAAGATGAATGGGGCAACAATCAGAAGCCGTACAACTGGATCGGTCGAGGACACAGTAAATTCTTCGGGCAAGAAGTGAAGTGGTGGATGCCACTGCCGACAAGACCATGGGGAGAAAAAGAGAAGGACAAATCCCCGTTGCGGCAAGGCAATGCTGATCTTGCAATGGGTATCATTATGTCTGTGCTTGCGATGAATCATGTGTATAACCTCGTAAAAGAAGAGGAGGAGCGACCAGATGAGCGTAGGGAGAATTGACACAGATGTAGTCAAGGCAGCAATGGACGGGCGCAAGTGGAACGTGCAGCAGCTGGCGGAGAAGACAGGCTTAGAACCCAACAACCTCAGACGGATATTCAAGACCAAGGCCACGGCGGAGAAGAGCGTGTGGGCACTGTCGGAAGCGCTGAATCTTGAGCTGCCGGAGCTGCTGGGATTCGCGGACGGTCAGCTGACGACGGGACAGTCACTGCTGCTGGCGCGGTTGGAAGCCCACATGACGGTGAAAGAGCTGGCGGCGGAGAGCGGAGTGCAGCCGGGGAACATATGGAACTACGAGAACGACGCCATGCCCAGACTTGATGCAGCGCGTCAGATAGCCGCCGCACTTGACCAAAGCATAGAGCGCGTATTCTTCAGATACATAGGCATACTCGAATGAGGGGAGAGCGATCTCCCCTCGCATGAACAATGATTTGGAAAGAGCTGCAATATAAAGGGCGGCTGCTTCGAGATCATTGTACCTTATTATATAAAATAGAGAGTACAGACTTGAAACGCGCGCGGGCGCGCACGTTTCTTGTGAGACTTTTAAAAGGTTAAATTAACGACGGAGGATAAAAGAAAGGAATGAGACGACTGATGGAATACAAGATAGTATCGGGGAATGTTGTGGAGATCAGACGGACATACATGAATGTCCGTGCTGGGTCTCCACAGAGGAAGCCGCGCGGCCAGCGCATAGCCGGGAACACCTCCGCCAGAAAGATAAAGGCGAATGAGAATGAAGCCGTGAAGCAGCTGGCGCGCACGCTCAATGCCAACCTCAAGAAGGGATGGCTGTGGGTCACGCTGAAATATGAGAACGAATATCTGCCCGTGGATTACTCCGCCCTTGAACAGAATGGGGGCAAGTTCACACGGGCTCTTCGTGCTGCATTCAAGAAAGAGAACGGGCGTAACCCTCAGTACATCTGGGTGAATGCCAACTGGTCGCCGGAGCGGGACGCGCCCGCAAGGCTGCACCATCATCTCGTGATAGAGGCGTGCAGTCTGGATATGCTGGCGGAGCTGTGGAAGTATGGCAGCGTGTCCGTGGAAGAGATCGACGGACGCGAAGACCACACGGCGCTGGCGGTGTACATAGTGAAGAACGTGCACGGGCTTGAGCGCGGGAAGAACAAGTGGAGCACGAGCCGGGGCAATCTGCTGAAACCCATATACACAGAGCCGGAGGAAGTGACAGACGGTGGAGTGGAAGACATAGCCGTGCTGCCGACAGCGAGACAGACAGCGTTTGAAAGGCTGGACGATGAGTGTGGGCGAGCCGTGAGCGCATACGTGCGGTGCATACTGCCGGAGAGACCAAAGGTCAGAGGCGGGCAGATAATAATACAGCGCCCGAAGAAACGCGGAGGAAGGAGAAGCTGATGAGCAAGATAAGAACGACGCTGTGCGCGTCATGCTATGCCAAGCTCAGCAAGCTGTACCGGCTGCGTGAAGTGCCCGCGGTGTATCAGCGCGCGGGGTACAACAAGTGTTCGCTGTGCGACTTCGCCGGGCAGCTGACAGAATACAGCTACGACCCGGAGAGTGATAGGCGCACGGAACGGGAGCGCCAACAGATGAAGGAGCGGGAAGCCGGGGCAAGAGCGCAGCGCTTCCGCCGAACGGAAGAGGAGAAGCAGGACTGCATGTTCAGTGCTGCCGACTTCGACGCGCTCGACGATGTGCTGAGACGGATATAGGGGGTGCGGCGTGCCAAGCGTGAGGGAAACATGGAACGCGGCGGACGTGCGCTGCCCGTTCTTCATGGGCGAGAAGCCCGGCAAGAAGAGCGTGGTGTGCGAGGGGTTCGGCGAGAAGATGAAAGTGAACGTGGAGTTCACAAGCCTCAAGGCGAAGAGTTCATACATGGGGCGGCACTGCGTGGGACCCTATGAGCGCTGCCCGCTGTACCAAATGACGATAAAAAAATATGAGATCGAATAACTTAGAGCGTCCGAAAAAATCGGGCGCTCTAAAAAAATAGGGATAAAAAGTGCCATAGAGAAAAGCGCATCGACCTTGCTATAATAAAATCAAAAAGCAAGCAAGGAGGCGGACACCATGAGCGGGATGAGGAGCACGGCACAGCGCTTGCAGATGGCACTCGTGATGAGCGGGTGCAACGTAAGCCTAAACAGCAGACAGTTTTACAGCACGAAGTATCAGAAGATCGTGACCTGCTGGAAGATACACGAGGACAACAAGCTCGTACTGAAAACCTATTCGAGCGTCGCCGTGGTGCAGACGCTAGCGGAAATGTACAAGGAGGTGCGTGATGAAGAAGCTGCCGCCAAAGAAAATGAAATTCGCGGAGGCGTACATCCGGCTAAACAACCAGACACAGGCGGCGATTGAGGCGGGGTACTCCCCTGCCAGCGCACGCACAGCCGGGTATAGGCTGCTGCAAAAAGATGATGTGCAGGAGTACATACGCGAGCGCCTGCGCGAGATAGACGAGCAAGAGATAGCCAAGACCAACGAGGTACTGCGCTTTCTGTCAAGCGTCATGCGCGGAGAAGTGCAGGACCAGTTCGGGCTTGACGCACAGCTGGCGGACAGGATAAAGGCAGGGACGGAGCTGCTGAAAAGATACGCCTCGGTCGAGGCGGAGGAAAAAGGCGCGGAGGCTGTCACCATTGAGTTCGTCGCGCGGACGGAGGAGGCGGCGCAGTGAAGCGACTGGAGATACCGGAGCCAAGCGCAAAGCAATGGCTGTTCCTGCGGGACCGGCACAAGTACGTATGCTACGGCGGGGCGCGCGGCGGCGGGAAGAGCTGGGGCGTGAGGGTCAAGGCGATACTGCTGTGCGAGAACTACGCCGGCATAAAGGTGATGATCGTGCGCCGGAGTTACCCGGAGCTGTACGCCAACCACATAAAGCCGCTGACAGAAATGCTGCGGTGCGACAGCGAGAACGACGCGCTGGCAAGGTACAACGACCAGCGCAAGGAGATGGCATTCCCCAACGGCAGCAGAATCATTTTCAGATGCTGCGAGCGGGAGCGGGACGCGGACAGATTCCAGGGCACAGAAGTGGACGTGCTGTTCGTGGACGAGGCGACGCACCAGACCGAGAGCGTGATGGCAAAGCTGACGGCGTGCGTGCGAGGAGTAAACGATTTTCCCAAGCGGGTGTATTACACCTGCAACCCCGGCAACGTGGGGCACGAGTGGGTGAAGCGCCTGTTCATTGATCGGCATTACAAAGACGGCGAGACCCCGGAGGACTACAGCTTCATCCAAGCCGGTGTGCGGGACAACGTGGCGCTGATGAAAGCACAGCCGGACTACATCAAGCAGCTGGAAGCGCTGCCAGCGAAGCAGAGGGCGGCATGGCTGGACGGAGACTGGGACGTATTCGAGGGCGCATTCTTCGATGACTTCCGTGTGACGCCGGACATCAAGGCGGCGAGAGACGCAGGGTGCGATCTGTCCCCGGAGGAGATGAGACGGCAGCACAAGTGGGTGCACGTCATCCCGGCATTCGACCTCAACGCCGGGGCAAGCCGGGGCTGGAACATCATCCGCAGCTACGACTTCGGCTATGCCAAGCCGTTCTCCTGCGCGTGGTGGGCGGTGGACTATGAGGGTGTGCTGTATCGCATACTCGAATGGTACGGCTGCACGGACACACCGAACGAGGGCATACGCTACACCCCGGAACAGCAGTTCGCAGAGATAGCACGCATTGAGCGGGAACACCCGTGGCTAAAAGGAAAGCGCATTGACGGCGTGGCAGACCCAAGCATATGGGACGCGAGCCGAGGAGAGAGCATAGCAGAGACGGCGGCGAAGTACCGAGTGTGGTTTTCTCCCGGAGACAATCAACGCATACCCGGATGGATGCAGTGCCATTATCGCTTGCAGTTTGACAACGAGGGCTACGCCAGAATGTATGTGTTCGACACGTGCAAGGCATTCATACGCACGGTGCCGCTGATGCAGCACAGCGTACACAAGCCGGAGGACTTGGACACGACGCAGGAAGACCACGTGTGTGACGAATGGAGATACACCTGCATGTCAAGACCCATTGCCCCGCTGGTCAAGAAAGAGAACGCACACCCGATGATAGACCCGCTGAATATGTTCAGCAAACAATAGAGAGGAGATACCCCCATGGATGAAACAAGAACGAGTGACATGATGAACACGGCGCCGCTGACACCGGAGCCGGTAATGGCAGACACCACGGTGCTGACACAGACTGCACCGCCCGTGAACGAGGAGACGCTGCGGAAGTTCAACGATACCTTGCAGAAGTACAAGAGCGGGAAGAACAGCGTGGAGCGCCGCGCCATCGAGGCAGAAAACTGGTGGAAGCTGCGCAACCAAGTGGAGATCGAGAAGCAGACCAAGGGACTGACAGGGTACAAAGCCAAGAGCGGGTGGCTGCACAACGTGATAGTTGCCAAGCACGCCGACGCAACAGAGGCATACCCGGAGCCGAACATACTTGCTCGCGAGCCGGACGATGTGAAGGAGGCGGGTATGCTATCAAAGATAATCCCGGTGGTGCTGGAAGCCAACCGCTTTGAGGAGGCATACAGCGACGTCGCGTGGCAGAAGCTCAAGACCGGCACGGGGATATACAAGGTCTGGTGGGACGCGAGCAAGCTCAACGGTCTGGGCGATATAGCAATAGAGCGGGTGGATGTGCTCAATGTGTTCTGGGAGCCGGGCGTGACCGACATACAGAAGAGCAAGTACTTCTTCCACACGGCGACGGTGGACAACGAGGTGCTGGAAGGAATGTACCCGCAGCTCGTGGGCAAGCTCAAGGCAATGACATTTGTGCCGAACAAATTCAGAACGGATGATACTGTCCCCGTGGATAAGAAGAGTGTGGTGATAGACGTATACTACAAGTTGCACCGCGAGGGGAAGACGGAGCTGCATTACTGCAAGTACGTAGGCGGAGAGATACTGTACAGCAGCGAGAACGCGGGAGAGCCGCTGTATGATCACGGGCTGTACCCCTTTGTGTTCGACACGCTGTTCCCCATTGAGGGAAGCCCGTGCGGCTATGGGTACATAGACCTGTGCCAGAATGTGCAGACGCAGATAGACCTCATGCAGACGGCGTTCATCAAGAACTCCATGGTGGGCGCGATACCCCGGTACTTCATGCGCATAGACGGCAGCATAAACGAGGATGAATTCCTTGATCTTGACAATCCCATCGTGCACGTGAACGGCAACCTCGGCAAGGACAGCATGACCCCGGTGGAATACAAAGCACTGAGCGGGAACTATCTGGACGTGCGCACGAGCATGATAAACGAGCTGAGAGAAACGAGCGGGAACACAGAGGCATCGAACGGCGTTATCTCTTCCGGCGTGACTGCGGCGTCGGCAATCGCCGCACTGCAGGAGGCGAGCGGCAAGGGCAGCCGTGACAGCAGCCGTTCAAGCTACCGGGCATACTCGCGCATAGTAAACCTGTGCATTGAGCTGATCCGGCAGTTCTATGATATGCCGAGGCAGTTCCGCATCACGGGACAGCTGGGCGCGGAGACCTTTGTGCGGTACAGCAATGAAAACATTAAGCCGCGCGAGGAGCAGAGCGGGAACATCATGCTGGTGCGTCTGCCGGAGTTCGACATCAAGGTCAGCCCGGCGAAGAGATCAAGCTACAGCAGGATAACGCAGAACGAAATGGCGCTGCAATTCTACAACCTTGGATTCTTCAACCCGCAGCAGACGGACCAGGCGCTGGCGTGCTGCTCCATGATGGACTTTGATAACAAAGACGTGGTGATGCAGATGATCAACTACAACGGGACGATGTACCAGAAGCTCGCGCAGTATCAGCAGTACGCACTGGCAATGACGCAGAAGTACGAGCCGGACAAGGTGGACGCATTGGCCGCGGCGATCACAGGCAACGCTGCACCGCAGACAGTACGCACGAGCAGCGAGGAAGTGAAGCTCAGCCCGGACACCGAGGAGGACACGCGAGTGCAGAACACGCGGGCAAAGAGCCAATCGTATTCACAGCCGGAGGGATGAGCGATGACCAAGATAACATACGACGCAGAGAACTACACCTTGGAGATGGACGGGCACGCCGGAGCGGGAGCGCCGGGACAGGACATCGTGTGCGCGGCAGAGACGATACTCATGCGGGCGCTCGTCGCCGCAGTGATGGATGAACAGTCAAAACTCTGTCCCTCAGTGCGGCAACGGAGCGGGTACGCAAAGGTGCAGTGCGCCCCCACACCGAGAGCAAAGACAATGTGCAAGGCAATGATGCAGACGATCTTCATGGGATATGAACTGCTCGCCCAGCATTACCCGGAGCACGTCAAGGTATACACAGCATAAGGAGGAAAAGAAAAATGGCAATGCTCGGAGAAGAGAAAAAGCAGCAGCAGACAGACGCAACAGCAGTCACACAGAACACGAGCGGGAGCAGCCAGCAGACACAGCAGAGGGAGACCTCGCCCAAGCAGACTGTTACCCCGCAGCAGACCGCCGCGCAGAACACCCAGCCCGCCGTACAGCAGACGACCGCACCCCAGCAGACCGTGACGCCGACAGCAGCGCAGACCACGGGCGGGACACGGAGCGCGGCATACGACCGGGCGATGGCGACATTGAAGAAGGCAGAGAACAACGCGCCTTCGTATTCATCCTCATACGACGATGAGATCAACGAGATATACAACAAGATCACAAACCGGCAGCCGTTCAAGTATGACTACAGCACAGACCCGCTGTATGGCCAGTACAAGGAGCAGTACACCCAGCTGGGCAAACAGGCAATGCGCGACAGCATGGGGCAGACGGCGGCACTCACGGGCGGCTACGGCAACAGCTACGGCAGTGCGGTGGGACAGCAGCAATACGACGCATACCTGCAGCGACTGAACGATGTGCTGCCGGAGCTGTACGGACAGGCATACAACCTCTACGCCGCGGAGGGCGACGCGCTCAAGGAGCGGTACACTCTTGCGGCAGATCAGCGCAACACAGAGTACAACCAGTTCCGCGACGCACTGTCAGACTTCCGCTATGATCAGTCGCTCGACCTTGAGAAGGCGCGGCAGCTGGCCGAAGACCTCGGCGCATACGGAGACTTCTCCGGCTACGGGGAGCTGTACGGTGAGGACGCGGCGGCGAGGATGGCGAAGACATGGGCGGCGGCAAACCCCATACCGGCATACATCAACGGGCAGATAACCGCGGACGAATACTACCAGATCACCGGCGAGTACCCCTATGGCTATACGCCTCCCGGCACGGCGGTAAGCAGCGGCGGAGACAGTGGCAGTGGCGGTGGCGGTGGCTGGGACCCCGGTAACCACGCTTACGTGAACAGGGAAAACTACTACAGAGTTACTGGCAAAGACCCGTGGGGAATATTCGAGAAGAAATAAGGAGGCAGTGCAGTGTCAACAAGAGCTGAACGGGAAGAGAACATAGCGCGTGTACGAGAAGAACGGGAAGAGAACATAGCGCGTGCGCGAGGAGAAGAGTATACAGGAAGCAGCGGACAGGGAACGTCCGCTGCTTCCCGTGGTTCAAGCGGGAGCTCCGCATGGAAAAAAGGCAGCATTCCGAAAGGCTTTGTAAAGAACCCGTTGGCATTCGCTGGTGGGATAAAGCCTGTCGATACACGCCCCAGCGTGGTGTCAATGGCACGCGCACCTTTCGAGTATGCCGCACAGCAGAGGCAGAAAGAAGCAGAGATACAAGACCTCAACCAGAAGTATAAGCAAGCATACCTTGACTACAATTCCGCCCGCCGCGCCGTGACAGCCGCGAGCAAGGGCAAGAGCACAGCAAACTATGACGTGGCCAAAAGCAAGATGACTGAGGCAAGCAAACTTGTCGACGCATACAAGAAGCGCGTGGAGGAAGCGGGCGGCGCACTGTGGACACCGACAAACTGGCTGGACACTGTGAAGTGGAGTGCACGAGCGGGACTGACAAGTGCGGACAGCGCGATAGCAAAGGGGCTTGACTGGGCAGTCGGAGGATTCGCAGATGAGCTGCGGACATTGGCCGGTGTGACGGCAAATGATATAAGCCCTGCGCTTGCCGACAGCGCGGCGAACCTTGCAACAAAAGCGGGACGTTTGATAAACCCGAACTACACCTACGGAGAAAACAACTTCCTCAAGCAATACGTAGAAGAGGGCAACCGCAGAATCAACGTGCAGCATGAAGAGATGGCGCGCGCGGCGAGCGACAGCAAGGCAGCACAGACTGTCGGGAAGTATACCGAGATGATCATGAACTCGCTGCCAATGTCAGCAATGGCGCTGCTGTCGGGCGGCACGACGGCAGCGGCACAGGCAACAACGGAGGCACTGCAAGCTGCTTCAACGCTTGCGAACAGCAGCAGAGCGGCGCAGATAGTCACACCCATACTCAAGGCAACAACGGACATGGCAAAAGATCCAAACTGGGGATTCACATTCATGAGCGTTGTCGGCGACAGCTACGAGAACGCGCTGGCAGATGGAGCGAGTGAGGACCAAGCGTCCCTTTATGCGATACTGAACGCGGCATACAACGCAACGACAGAGATAGGCGGCTCGGACGAAATGCTGGGCGGCTTACAGAAGCTGCCGAAGAATATCCGCGACGCGCTTGAACGCGCAGACAACAGCGTGCTGCTGCAAATAGTAAAGGGAATCCCCTCAGAGATAGGCGAAGAAATTGTACAGGGCATAGGTGAGAGTGGACTAAAGTCTACATACAAAAATGTACCGGTATACTCTGCCACGGATGAGGGAGCAATGATAAACCCAAGCCGCATGAAAGATGAAGCCCTCGGCGCGGCGGTGGTGTCCGCTGTGCTGGGCGGCGGACAGTCAGCAATAGGAGCTGGCACGTATGCCATAGAGAACGGCATAGCACAGCGGCAGTACCGAAACAAAGTAGCCCAAACATACGGCGGCTCGGCGGCTGAACTCGTGGAGAGTGGGCTTGAGAGCGCACCGGGGACAAAGAGCCGGACGCTTGCCGAAGCCTACAAGGCAAAGCTCGACAGCGGGAAGAGCTTGACGCCGCGAGAGCTGACGAATCTCGTGAAGGCAAACGAGGAAGCAATACGCGCAGAGAGCGCGGCGGAGGCCAGCACCGTGCAGGGAACAGACGACACGTCAGAAATGGTCACGAGCCCTGCACAGACGCAGAACGTGACGGAGGAGCGGACACCCGTGCAGACCGCCGCGAGCACGCAGACGGCAGAGAAAGCACCCACGGGGGTGTACGAGGCAAAGTATAAAGGGCAGACGGGCGACGTGGTGGCATTCGCCAGGCAAGGAGACAGCTTTGCCATGCGGATAAAGATGCCCGATGGCACGAGGCGCGACGTAATGGAGAACCAAGTGACGCTCGACCCGGCGACGCGGGAAATGCTGGACACTGTACGCCCGTATGATTACGGCGATGAGATACTTACATCATACCGTGCAGCAGAGAATGGGGACAACTTCAAGCTGTTCACACAGGCATTCACCACGGTTGCGGATCTGTACGGCAAGGAGACCACGGTCACAGCGGAACAGGCATACGCCGACAGCGTGAAGAACGGCGGCGCTGCAACGGTGCTGACGAGGGAGCAGTTCAACAAGGCGTTCGACATCGGGCGGAGCAGCCGTGATGCGCGCGTGGTGAACACGGCGGCACGCCAGCGCGGGAGCGGGAACGTGTACTTCAACAAGGTTGTGGACTTCGGCGGAGAGAGATACGCCGCCGCGACGGAGGACATGGTGAGTGCAGACGAGCTGTCAGTCATCAAGACGATAGCCAAGACGGCGGGCGTGGACGTGGTGTTCTACCAGTCCGAGACGGACATGAGCGGGAGGTACGTCGGTGCGAACGGATTTATGCGCAACGGGACAATGTACCTCGATGTGAACGCCGGAGCGACCAGGACGACGGAACAGTCCGCCGTGCTGCTGACAGCGGCACACGAGCTGACGCACTACATCAGAGAGAACAACGCCGAGGGGTACGCACAGCTCCGCGACTTCGTGACACAGAACCTGATAAAGGACGGCGTGAACATTGAGAAGCTGGCAGAGCAGAAGATCGCGCGCGAGGACGGCACACTCTCAATGGATGAGGCGGTTGAGGAGGTCATAGCCGACAGCTGCGAGACCATGCTGGAGGATACGAAGTTCCCGGAGCTGATGGCAAAAGAAAACCCCGGTCTGTGTGAACAGATCAGGGATTGGTTGGCGGACTTCACAGAGAAGCTGCGCCGCGCATTCAGCGGAGTAAAGGCAAGGCACGAGGAAGCGCGGGCAATGCTGAACTATGCAGAGGAGCTGCACGAGCTGTGGGACAATGCTCTCGTTGCCGCCGTGCGCAACACCGAGGCGGTTTCCGATAACGGCACGGAGGAAAGCGGCCAGACAGGATGGGTGCGCAATTCCAGCAGGGAAAGCAGCACAAATACAACAGGTATAAAAGAGCAGATAGAAGAGAATCGTGACAGGCTTAACAGCATGGACGTGGTAGCAGTTGCAACTGTTCCTACAGACCTAGGAAACTTCGACGCAGTAACAGCGTGGGCGATGAAGGAATTAAAGCGCACGGGTTATGCGGTAGACAAGCCGGGATTCGGGAGAATAATATTTGATGAGCGGCAGATACGGAACGGTGTGAAGTACGCAAAAACGCCAGCAGAGAAAGCGGCGTTTGCTGTTCTTGACAAAGTGCTGAAACGCGGCGTAGAAATAGGCGCGCACGGCAACCACAAGAACAGGGAGAAAGAAACTGTCACATTCGCAGCGCCAGTTGAGTTGAACAACATACGGGGTAATATGGCGGTTGTGGTAAACAGAAGGGGCAACACTTACTACGCGCACCGCATTGTACTTCCCGATGGAACGGAGTTTCGATTCACAGAAAAAAAGGATGCAGTACAAGGACCGAAACGGGGAGTTACCCGAACGGGCTCTCTTGCCGAATCCACAAGTACTACATCCGAGAATAATATACCACAGCCCGTCGAGGAAAGCAATACCAAATATTCCAGGCGAGAGCTGGATGAAGATTTGCAGAAGAGGTACCCCCAGCTGAATTTGAACGAAGACATTTCGGAGCTTGACGGTGTACCAGCAATAGAACTGACAGATGGCAGCATTCTCCCAATAAAGGACAGAGAACGATATAGAACTCATGTATCATTCATAGAAGGGAATCGAATAGATGTAGATGACTTGCGCAGCGGTGGATGGATAGGTAATGGAGTGTACGATGCATCGTTCACCAGTGACACAG
>OQWM01000153.1_pt1 | contig 38338 bp, 20 predicted proteins | sample 1691531 | NCBI WGS metagenome assembly OQWM01 (sample SAMN03418257, study PRJEB22391) | human gut metagenome | biome: human-gut; feature: organic feature; material: feces | host: Homo sapiens | place: Tanzania | collected 2013-01
GCAAAGATACGAACAAATGAGAAGACTGCAATGGTATAAACGCGGAGCCGCTTACCTACACTCTACCAAATACTGCATATCATTGAAAAGCTTGCGATGGATGGCATCTGGAAAGTCAACGTGAATTATAAATAAGTTTTAACTGAGTCAACTCGTCTTACAAATAAAACTAAAAGTGACAGTAAGCGGCTCCGCGTTTATACCATTGTAGCATTTTCATTTGTTCGTGCTTTTGCACCATAATTGACATAAATCTCATGATTATGCCCCTAAATCCCACGTTTATGAACCCTACTTTGTGATTTATGACTTCAGGCGTCGGGCACTTGGTTGATACCCATTATCTCGTCAATAGCATTGAGTGTCAGATAGTTAGGGTGGTTTGATGAGCATATTGCGGTATGACAGATAATGACAGATTCTTCTTGAATAAAAACTTCTGTCAAGTACCTATACTTGCTTGATACATAGTATATTACTAAAAGTGTCTGACAGAATGACAGATTTTTTTCCAGAAAAAAATTCTATATCATCATCACCTTTCCATCTTCAGAATCTGAAGCCGAAGATATATGCGTTTCCCTTTGTCTGTTCGGGATAAAGATGTAACTTTGCCGTGATAAAAACCACGCAAATTATTATTCCGTGAGGGGGCGACCTGTCCAATGTCCGTCTTTTTCTCAAGAGATACAAGGCTGTTTCCGATTCCGTCTGTATGATCAATGCCATGCAAACCGTGGCGAAGGGACGCTTTGAATGATATTTTAAAGGTTTCTTATTCCGAACTGAGGTGAAAAGAGAGTGCGTCGTTTTGACACACCTTCAAATAATAAGAAAAACTTAGTAGTTATATGTTATTTCACTATAACCTTCATCGTCCTTCCATTGCTCATCTTCAGAATATTCAAGCCCTTTACCGGGTGTATTGTGAAGCTTGTTTTTTAGCGTGAAGACAGAGCTACAGGAAGGCAAGATATTGGCAATATAGCGTTGATGATTTTATTTAAGGTAGAATCTTTTAAGAGAAGAACAAGCGTTCTTTGAATTTTTTCATAACTTTGCATATCGTAAATATAGAAAAATTAAAGAAGGCACTAACATCTTAAACAAATTACAGAAAAATGAAATTTTCAAATCATTTCTTATCCTGCATTAAGGCAATACTGCCAGCCGTGGCTATTACATGCGCCACACTGTCTGCAACAGCACAGATCAACGATTTGCCCCGTGTCGCACCGGAATCGGTGGGCATTAGCTCAAAAGTTATAGCCAATTATTTTGACTCAGTAATGAGTCTCAGGGGCACAGAGATACACAGCGTGCTGCTTATGCGCCACGGCAAAGTTATTGGTGAGATTCATCCGGCTCCCTTTAAGGCAGAATATGGACATACCTTGTTCTCGGCAAGCAAGACATTTACCTCTGCTGCCATCGGCATCGCCATAAAGGATAACCTATTGCGCATTGATGACCGTCTCGCCACATTCTTCCCCGACCTCTTGCCGGAAAAGGTGTCGCCACGATTGGCTGCCATCACCATACGCGACTTGCTCACTATGAACTCTGGGTTCAAACAGACTGACTACGTGCGCAACAACGAAACCGAGTGGGTGAAGAAATATCTCGCCGTTGACGTGGTGGCTGAGCCGGGAACAAGGTTCAAGTATGACTCTATGGATACCTATTTGCTCGCTGCCATCATACAGAAGGTGACAGGACAGACTATGTTCGACTATTTGAAGCAGCGTATGTTCGAGCCACTCCACATCACCGAGGCCAACTGGGAGACAAGTCCCGAAGGCATCAACTGTGGCGGATGGGGACTGTATCTGCAGTCAGAATCATTGGCTAAGTTTGGACAACTGCTCTTGAATAAGGGTTCTTGGCAGGGCAAGGAGATTATCCCCGCATCGTGGGTTGAAGAAATGATGAAGCCACACGTGAGTGATACCGGAGGCGATAGCTACTGCTACCAGATGTGGGAATGCAGCAATCCCAAGACCGCCCGTGCCGACGGTGCTTATGGTCAATATATTATCGTGATGCCCAACGAGGATATGGTGGCTGTGGTTACACAGGTGATAAGAGGAGGCAAAGCAGGAAGAAGAGAGCAGCAGATGCTGTTCAAGGATGTGCTCGGCGCAATCAAGAGTGAGGCATTGCCAAAGTCGGCTGCCGATTTCAGACTCTTGCAGAAGAAATCTGCCTCATACGTGCTGCCTTATGCCGAAGGCAGGTCGGCTGCCACAAGCAAAGCTGTTCTCAATAAGACATTTACTTTCGACAAGAATGCTTATGGTTGGAAGAGCGTTCGCATCGTGAAGGTCGGTAAGAACCTTAAGCTGTTCATCGATACCGAGGATTGTGGAACCAATGAGATAGAGTGTGGCTATCGCAAATGGACATTGTCTGAGGTGGCTACAAAGTTCCCACCAAATGCGCGTGGCAACACCAAGGGCGCTTTCTCTGGCTTCACTTCTCCGTTCAAGGCAAGTGCCAGCTATGGCTGGACTCGTGACGGTAAACTGAATGTAAAGGTACTTTATGTAGATTGGATGAGTGGTGCGAAGTTGCAGTTCGACTTCGTACAGAACCAGATGACGTTACAGGAGAATTATAAAAGCAAGGCTTCTCTGCTGAGATTTAAGTAATTGGTATGTAAAAGATATGAAGACGATACTTGCGATAGACTCATTCAAAGGCTGCATGTCATCCTCTGAAGTGGAGGAGACCATAGCCGGGGTGCTAAATATGAATGGTGTGGAGACGTTGTGCCTGCCCATGTCTGACGGCGGAGAAGGAATGCTTCCGGTGTTCACTTCTGCCATGAGCGGAACGCTGGAACCCGTATATATCCACGACCAGATGATGCGTCGTGTGGATGCCCAATACGGCGTTATGCCCGACGGCACGGCAATAATAGAGGTGGCGCAGGCTTGCGGACTGACCCTCGTAAAGGAGGAGGAGCGCAATCCGATGCGTTCCACCACCTATGGAGTAGGGGAGCTGCTGTCGAGAGCCATTAAGCGTGGCTGCCGTAACTTCATCATTGGTCTTGGCGGCACAGGCACGAGCGATGCCGGAATAGGAATGATACGGGCACTCGTTGACATCTTTGCCCGTGGCAAGAATTTCGACGAGGCTCTGAAGACGGAGCTTGGCGAATGTCGTTTCACTCTTGCCTCCGACGTAGACAATCCTTTGTGTGGCAAGAATGGTGCTGCCCATGTCTTTGCTCCGCAGAAGGGAGCCACACCAGAGATGGTGGAACAGCTCGACAGGAGAGCAAGACTCTTTGCCGAGAAATCAGCTTTGCATTTCGGCTTCGACAAGTCAAACGAACCGGGAGCGGGAGCAGCCGGAGGCTTGGGCTATGCCTTCATGCAGTATCTTGGAGCGGAGATGAAGTCGGGAGCCGACCTGCTCTTGGACCTTACAGACTTCAACGGCAAGATAAAAGATGCCGATTTGATAATAACAGGTGAAGGAAGTGCCGACCGCCAGACTCTGATGGGCAAGCTGCCGCAGCGTATACTGATGCGTGGAAAGCAGTTGGGGGTACCCGTCGGACTCGTCGCTGGGGGAGTGGAAGACAGGGAAGAGCTTCTTTCCGCAGGCTTCTCCTTTGTGGAAAGCATAACGCCGGAAGGCATGCCGTTGGAAGAAGCAATAAAAAAAGAAGTGGCATTCAGCAACCTCCGTCGCTTTGCCACTTCGCTTATTTATGAGAAAACATAATATCTTATTACTGAATTATCATCTCATAACCTTCACGACCTTGCCGTTGGAATACTTTTCAATGGTAATGCCATGATAGTCATTGTTGACTTTTGTGCCGTTGAGGGTATATCTTGCCACAACGGTTGATGCCGTGTTCTGTATTGTTGATGTAGAGATACCGCTTGTAGCATTAAGAAGCTGCCTTGCGGCATTCTCAATCTTGCAGTTCTTTATATCGTCGGCATCATAGTTGTATACGAACGCAACAACCTCCATATTGTCCTTGTTCCATGCCGGGTCAATATCGAAAGAACAGTTGTATGTGAAGAACTTGTCAGTCCATTCTATCTGCTCTCCCCAGATGGCGTTATAGGCACGTGTCAGATGCTGCTGGAAGTATTTGCCGCTGACGCCAGCCTGACTTATAGCCTCCACATCGTTCTCTATAAGGTAAACCATAACGTAAGGATGTTCAGCCGAATACAGTTCGTTACATACGCCACTTACGTTGACGCCAAGTCTGTTGCTTGCATCATCTTTGTCGAGCGTCAGATTGACGATGGCATTTGTAGACAGTTCTCTTTCATTTGCCACGGCAGCTTTCAGAATGCTGTAGTTGGCTGGATTGAAGACAGGAGTCGGCAGGTTTGCTGTCGTCGTGAAGTAAGGCATACGGTCCACCATTGCTGCCGGTGCATAAGTGTTGTCTGAGTTGTTGTAGAACCATAGCAGTTTTTCTTCCTCATATTTCCCTTTGCTGTCTTTCTTGCCAAGTGTGAAGTCATCGGTATAGTATCCAACGTGGTGTGCCACTACAAACACGTTGTCGGCATATCCCTCTTCCTGAAGCAAGGTGTGGATGTTGGTCGCAGCCGTAGGGCAGTTGCTGCATTTCTCTGTCGTAAACTCTTCAAGCACCACATTCTTTATATATGTATAGAACGGCACAGTAGTGTTGTTCTCGGCGTTGCAGTCCGTGGCATTGTCGATGCCTGATAGCTCCACGGTCCAGGAAGTCTTGTCGTCGGTATATACATTCGGGTCGAATGTCACGCTGATGGTAGTATCGGCAAGCGATGCCAGTTCTGTGTCAACATGCGACGAAACGGTATTCCCGTTGCCGGTCTTCATAGTCAGAGTGTAGCCCTCCACGTACTTCGTGCCATAGTTATGCACGCTGAGAGTAAGACACATTGCCGTGGCACTCATGGCAGGCTTGGGTGTTATCTTTGCAGAACTGATGCCCAGGTCATATTCCGGCAGGTTGTCGCCAGTTACGAGAGCCTCTATGCTCAGCACACCCTCGTCGCTGACATCTTTCCAGTTGCCGGTGCCTTGCTTGATGAAAGACGTGCCGATACGTGATGGCTGCACAATGCTGATGATCTCCGAAGTAGCCTTCTGCCTGAAGCTGTAGCCTACATACAGTCCGTCCTCTATGTCGTCAAGAGTGAAAGGTTTGTCGAAAACAAGCTTGTTCCAGCCCTTCACCACATTCTTCGTACCAACCTTTCTTATAGCCTTCGCTTCAGCAAGGTTCTCCCCGTCCTTGGTCTTCCTTACCCATACGACGAGAGTGTCGGTATTAAGAACGTTCACAAGACCGGCTCTGATACCGGCAATCCTGTTTCCTTTGTAAGCAGACAGAGCATCTTTCGACAGGTATATTGCAGCATTGTTCCATGCCTTGCCGTCCTGCTTGTGTTCTGTAGTGCTTGCCACTTTCCCGTTGCAGTATCCAATGGCCAGAGTGTCGCTCTGTGCGAAACCGCTTGTTGCAAGGAGAGTGAGCATAGCAGACAATAATATCTTTTTCATACTTCAGAATTATTTGAATATTTTCTTTACTTGTTTGCCGTTCTTCACGATGATGCAGCCCTTGGATGATTCGGCAACCTTGCGTCCAGCCAAGTCAAAAGTCTCAGCCTTCTTGCCTTCCTCGTTGCCAATCTCGCTTATTCCAGTTGCTGAAGGCAATGCCACGATACACTCATCAGAACGGTAAGAACGGTCTGTTCCGTCAGAAGCCTGTATGCGGTAGCTGTATTTCTCTCCACCGTTCAATCCCTTGAAGTCCAAAGCAGTCTTTCCTTCGGTCTTTACCTCATTGTAGCCATCCACCGGAGTTCTGAGAGTTTCGTGAATACTTGCCACTACATCATCGATGACAACGAATCCGCTTGTGCGTTCAAGTCTGATGCGCACCTTGGCAGCTCCGTCCGTTGCCACCTTAATAGTCTGTGCGGTAGTAGGAGCATCGATGGTCTTAATCTCGTTCCATTCCCCATTCTCTTCAACTTCAATATGAATCTTGTTTCCAGCCTTGCTTGAGCGTGCCCAGAAAGAGAGCGTCTCCATCTTGCTTTCAGGATAAGCCACGATGAGATAGTCATTGTCGTTTGACAGACGTAGAGAGGGTGCAGCATTGCCGTAATATCCTTTCACCGAGTAGTAAGTCTGGCTGTTTGTACTCCATAGTTCCGGCAGTCCGTCATACTTGTCGGTAAAGTCGTAGCCTTTGTCTGTAGTCTGTTCATTGAAAGTATGATGATACAGCGTTGCGAGATAGTCTGTCGCACCTTCCACATCATTCCATGAAGCTTTGAAACCATCGCTTGTAATATCAGTAGCAGTCAGTCCGTCTGGCATTCTCTTGGAGAAGACGAGCGGCAGAGTCTGCACAGGCACGGTAGTGTTGTCAGAACTATAACTTGCCAGCGTTGCTGAAACACTCACCTCATAGTCGGTCAGAGGCGTTAGTCCGTCGATGTTCAAAGTCGCAGTCTGAGGGAATATCTTGTCGTTAAGTCCCTGCAGATAAGTTTTGTTTCCTTGCTTGTCGGTAGTATATGCACTCACAGTATACGATGTGGCGTCAGCCACAGGGCTCCATGTAGCCACGAAGCTGCTGTCCTTTATGTCGCTTACGAGTACAGATTCCGGTGCAGGCATTTTGAATTTCGTTCCAGCAAGAATCATGCGTATGGTATCGTTGCGCTCTGCTACATGGTCAATCTTCAGCAGGTCGTTTCCAGCCCATGACTTCAGTTGGTATTGAGTAACATTTGCTGTTCCCGGCATGATGTCGCCGCTTCGGGTGGCGTCAGTAGCCGAACCGTCCACCTCCACGATATCCACACGCTGATGGGCAATGTCCGTATTCACATAGTTTCCTTTCCATGCCGCTTCGTCCATGTCAATATGCCATGTCAGCATGCCGTGGCCCGGCAGGTACTTGTCCCACCCCGTCTTCTGGCGGTTTTCAAGAATAAAGTATTCGTTGTCGTTAGTTCCGTCAACCTTTATTCTGTATGCCTTGTTGCAGTCGGCGAGATAAGGCAGCACGTTGATGCTGTCGGCATCAATGTTCAGGTCGGTATAGTCGAGCCAGCCAAGCTCAGCACGTTCGAAGGCAGAGAATACAGGCGGTGTGTTCATATCGTTGTTGTAGGAGCCGGAAGCCATAGTGTCCCATGCTCCCAGTCCGAAAGTAAGCATACCGTATGATGTATCATAATGGTCAGCCAGTCCGAGCACATGACCGAACTCATGAACGAATGTTCCGATACCGGTAGGCACCTTGGTGCCGTCACTCTTGTAGCGTAGTTCGTTGCTGCAGGTGTAGCGGTCAATCTGTTTGCCGTCGAGCACGAGGTCCTGCTTCCATCCTGTTTCTCCGAGATACCAAGAGTGTGGCCATATCAGTTCCGTGCCGTTAGGCGTGTCAGCTTGTCCGTTGCCGGCATAGAAGAAGTAAATGTTGTCCACCTTGCCGTCGTTGTCGGTATCATAGTCGGCAAAGTCGATCTCGTCGTCAAGAGCCTGGCATGATTCAATGATAGCCTCGTAGATTTTCGCATCCTGCGAAGGGGTGTCGCTGCCGTAGTAAGAGGCTGGTTTGGACAGCTTCACCGGACCTACGACATCAAATTCAGGGTCAAACTTGTTGAACGACGAGGCATGGTAGAAGTCTACTGCCGAACCGTTGATGCCTGTACCCTCCCATGTGAATCCGGGCGTGTTAAGCAAGCCGTTGAAGAACTGCTTCGGGTTGTCTATTGATGTGAAGTTTGTGTCGCTGAACTCCCACAGGATGACGAGGGACTTCTTATGTCCAATTGTAGGGAAGTCGTTGATGCGTATGCGCTTTGGCGAACCGGCTTTTCGGGAACCATTGCTCTTTGTCGTTTCAAAACTTCTGTTCTGCAAGGCTGCCTTTTGTATGGCATTCATATCCATCTTCGCAACGTAGGCCTTAGCCTTCATGTCACGGTCGGCGGCATCCTTGGCGATGATGCCGCTGCCCGAGAGCCTGCCAGCCTTGAGCTGTGCATATTCAAAGGCATGGGTCTTGGCGTTGTAGAATAGGGGAGTGCCGTCGGCGGAAAAGAGCATGTGGCAATGTTCGTCGCCACGCATCATTACTGTTACGTAAGACCCGTCGGGTTGTCTCATCTTCTTGGCTTGCGGGTCAGCAGGTATTGCCATCATGGTCTGTGTGGATGCTATTGCAAGCATAGCCAGAGCTGTCAGTATGTTCTTTTTCATTATCTTTTCTCTTATTGTTATTGAAATGTTCTTATAGAAGAAAAGATACAGGGAGGAATCTTTCAACATATTATTATATGTGGAATCTGAATCGCCCTGTATCTTTCTACTTTTATGTTATTGCCCTGAATGTCTTTTTACCTTACATTCATCTTACTTTACGTTTACCTTGTATGTTTTGCCGCCTACCTTGGCAACATAAACACCTGCAGGAACAGTCACGGTCTCGTTGTCGGCAGCCTTGATGCTTGCAAGCTTCTGTCCACCGATGGTGTAGATTGTAACATCTGCACCGTTGGCAGCCTTTATGCTTATCACTCCTTCGCCTCCATAAACCTTAGCGTTTGTGGCATTGAGTTCTGTGATGCCTGTCGTTACGGCTACGGCATTTGACAGTTCAGATTCTCCGAGGTCGTACACGGCACTTACTGCATAGTTGCCGCTTGCGCCTTCAGCCTTGGCTGATGTGGTAGTAGCAGAACCAGTGTTCTCTGTACCGCAGTAGATGTTGTAGCTGAGAAGCTTCGGAGCCTTGGCTTCGGTATACTTGATGTTGTCGATCATCGTTCCGAATCCGTCGAGTACAGTATGGATGGCAACGTATTTAGCGTCAGCTGGCAGAGTAACCTTAACCTCCTGCCATGCTCCGGCGGCGTCGTAAGTAACGGTCTTCACCTTGTTGGTGAATGACTCCGGCTCCTGGTCGGTGCTTGACGTGAGAATCTCGATAGAGTTCGTCTGTTCGTTGGCAAGAGTCATGAAAGAGAATTCAGTACCGCCCTTAATCTCTGGCGAAATGAACCAGTCGTCGTCCGGATCATTGTTTGTACGTCCTTCAGCGTCGACACCATAGTTACCCCAGTGAATCAAGCACTTCTCGCCTTCGTATGCCTGCCACATTGTAGCAGTAGGGCATCCGGCTTCCTTTGCGCTCCATGTCATCCATGCCAGTGGCTGGTGTGCGTATGGCCAATAGTTGTTGTAATACTGAACGAATGTCAGTGTAAGATGTCCGTCGCGGTCAACAGTCTTCCATCCCTTGATGTTGTCGGTAGTAAATGCCGGTATATCTTCAAAGTCGAGAGTCGTCTCACGTCCGTCCATAGTCTCAGGAGCCATCCATGAGAGTTCATCATCGTTGGTCACAGCCAAGTTTGTTGGTGCCGGCAGGTTGAGTTGCTCTGGAGTGAGTTCAACTTCCGTGCTAAAGTTGTTGTCTGTGTTGTCATCTCCGTCGTATGAAACTTCAGCGCTGTAGACATATTCCTTTGTAGCACTGTTGATGTTGAGTGGGAAATTGAATGTAGCCTGTTTGCCTATGCCAAGAGCTTCTGTCGACTCCTGCTCTGCAATAGCTTCGCCGTTGAGATAGAAGAGCACGGAGTAATTGTTGGCAACCTTTGCTCCCTTATTCTCTACAGTGACTTCTATTTCAGCATTGTCGCCTACTACAGGATAGTAAGGCTGTGATATTGCTGCAAGAGCGAGGTCGTTGCCTGTAGCTTCCTTTATGGTCCAGTTGTCGGAGAACACACGTCCGCTTGGATTTGGCAGATAAGCCTTCAGAGCGACCTGTGCCTTGCTGCCCTTCAGCGCAGAGAGATCGAAAACGTGTTCTACCCATCCGCTGTTGCCGTTCAGACTGACAGGGTCGCCAAGAGTGATGTAGTTTGCACCGTCTGTAGTGGCTATTGCCGTTACGGTTGTACCTTCAGACAAGCCCTCTGTGTGGTGTAACCAAGCTGTGAGTACCGGATTCTCGGCATTAGTGAAGTCGATGATAGGAGTAGTGAAGCGTCCGCTGAGGTCTTCCGTGCCAGGGTTGATGAACACAAGCTGAAGCTGGTCATCGTTCTGTGGCTGAACCTTGTCGTTATAGTGTCCCTGGTCGAGAGTCCATCCCTGGTCTGCAATCCATGGAGAGTGAGTTATTCCAGCCGTTGCGCTGAAAGGTTCTGTGAATGGCATGGTGTAAGGTACACCGAGCACGATGCCAGCCTTTGCGTAATCAGACTCTCCGTTTTCAGATGTTGCAGTAATGCCAAACACGTATTGGTCTTGTGTTTCGGTGGCATCCTTGATGTCAACCTCTACAGAAGTCTCGTTGCCGGTCTCTCCTATTTCAATATAGGAAGGATAGCTTTTGCTGTCGTATTTGTAAATCTTGTAGTTGACTGTTTCTGGATCTACGTATCCACCGTTTACGCCTTCTGTTGCGGCATCCCATGACAGATTTGCTATGGTGCGCTCTTCTCCCCATGTAACCTTGATGTTGCTGATAGGTTTTGGAGTATCTGCACCGACATATTTGCGGATGATGACAGGCCATCCCTCGCCGTCAGCGTTTGCAGCCACAATCTTGAAGTCGTTCCACCCGTGTATTGCCTTTACCTTTACAGAAGCGTCAGCGCCGGGAGCGACATTTGTTGTAGAACCCATTTCGTTGCCTTCCATATCGTATACAGTAACCTTTGTCAGGGCAGAAAGCGAATTGCCCTTGATGTCTGTTGCCGGAAGCTTGAATGAGATTGTTGCACCGAGTGCGCCCTTGTCGTCAGGAGTGAAGCTGAGCGAACGAACTTTATCTGGAGCGTTTGTCGTGGCGATGGCTTTAATTTCCACGTCATCGATGTACCAGTATCCGTTGATGCTGTAGTCGTGTATGCCGAAGTTGTATGTTCCGTTGTCTGATGGACGGAAGTAGTATTCTTTGGTTTCGTCACCTTCGGTTGTATAGTTGTCCAGACTGCCTATTTCATTATCCTGGGCTTCAACAGTGGTACCCTGACCGACAGTAGTCAACAGTATTCCGTATCCCTTTGCTTTGTATGAGAAGGCATAGAGTTTGTCGCTTGAAAGCTGTACGGATGGAGAGATGAGCCAGTCATCGTTTCCTCCCGGTATGTCATATATCAGTTTATAATATATGTTCCATGCCCATGTACGTGCCGAACCATCGTTGTTTGCATTGATGATAGTCCATCCTATCAAGCTGTTCTTGTCGTCGAATTCATTCTTGTAGGGCAGGGCAAGATATTTGCCGCCACTCACTTTGTTTGTACTTATGGCGATACTTGTCTGGCCGTGGCTTATAGCATAGATTGTGTATGAATAAGTCTGAATCTCATCAGCAATGTCGTCGCTTGCAGAAGTTTCGGTAATGCCATCGGCGATGACCTTGCCGTCGGTGTTGCGTACAACCTTGTATGTAAGGTCGGTAGCATCAAACTTGCTGCCGAAGTCGGCATAGCGTCCTTCAGTAGGAGCCTTCCATGTTATCGTAGCCTTATTGTCCTTTACAGTCAGAGTTGGGTCGCCAACGCTTGCCGGAGCATCATATCCTGCGCAAACAACCTTGCCGTTTACAAGTTTTGCAATTTCGTTGAACATAGGATAAAGCATTACCGTAACGACATGCATGCCACCTGTTAGCTCGGTTGTGAACTCTATCTTCTGTCCATAAGTGATCTGTGAAGGCAGACTGACGTTAGTGTAATTGTTGTCAACGTATATCCAGCAACGCAGATTCTTGGAAGCCCAGCTCGGGAATTCTATGTCTTCCCCTTTGTCGGTCTTGCTTGGAACGGTGAAAGACACTTTTGCCGTAGTGCCGTTTTCGTCCATTGTCACGCTCAGGTCATTAATGTCTGCCAGAGTGTAGTTGAAGTAAGAAGGCTCAGCTTCAGGACGCTTGTAGAACTGGTTGAATCCGGTAGGCAGCTTCTCCACAAGTGTGGTCTTCAGCAGTCCGGTAGTGTTGTCCTTGACATAAGGCGATACTTCGTAGTATACGGTACCGTTTGACATGTCATAGTGGTTCACAAGCAGACTACCTTTGTTGGCATCATATATCATCGGTTGCAGTCCGTATACATACTGAATAGGAATATTTGTCGTTCCCAATGTGCTGACAGCACATGTCTGTGGGTCTACTTTGCAGATGTATACAGAGTCGTCCTTGTTCTGTATGAATAGGTTACCTCCTGTTGCACAGAAGCCCTTTACGTTGAAGTTGCCCTTTGAACGTCCTGCCTGCCAGCCTCCAAGATAGCCTATGCGCTGCAGTTTGCAAGAGGTGGTGTCAAGAACGTTGAGATAGTATCCCTCTTCGTCGTCGCCAGGACACTCGTTGCCAATGGATATGGCATAAACCAAGTCACGCTGGTCGTCGTAGCTTAATATATACGGCACGCGGTCTTTAGGACCGGGAGCATCAAATGTCTTCTGACTCAGACGCTCCAAAGTGTTGGCATCATATATGGTGCGTACAACCTTGTTGAAATTTTTTGTAGCCGCATCCTGTATAGGCAGAAAGCTATACAGCTTTCCTTTCGCCATATATTGGTATGGTGAAAGACCGTTGTCACTTGATACCGTGTCACACTCGAACGGCTTCAGGTTGAAGTTCACAAGACCTCCCGTTACTGTCGTTCCGTCTTCTGCCACTCCAGCATAAGGGTTGAAACCTGTATAGGTCCACTTCTTCTGTTCGTCAGCCTTGCGCACCTTCTTCGCACCTTTAGTCGATGCCGTCTTGAAGACAGGCTTGCTGCCTGTGTTGGCTACGTAGTTGCCGTAAGCCAGCTTGTCACTTGCATCGTAGAGAGCCCACGGACTCTTGAAGTCCTTCATAGCCTCTTCTACAGATTGCTTTGCCTTGGCTTCCGCTTTCTGCGGATTTGCCAATGACGCCTTGTCAACACTCTTCTGTGGAGTGAAGGAAACCTTGGTCTGTGCGGATGCCGTTGTGGTGAACATCGCCGTTGCCAAGGTGAGCGTCAGAATCGAATTAGTAATTCTACTCATAAGCAAATTTGTTTTTTATGTGTGTGAACATTAATTGAAAAATTCTGCCGCAAAGTTAGCAATATGTATGGAATTAGGGCTATTTCCTTGTCGTCAGTTCTTTTAAATTCAAGAAAATAAAATAAAAATGTCGTCCGAAAGCTTAAAAAACAGGTAATTAGTAAGTAAAAAACTGAATCTTTATGACTATTCTTTATCGTTATCCTTATAATATTAATATATGGAAAACAGCCTGCATTGCTTTGTTCTTTGTAGGAAAATACTTAACTTTGCCACAGTTATGAACACTAATTGGAAATACATACACATTATAATATTATGTCTTCTTCTCCTGACAAGCGTTGCGGCAAGCGCAGTGGAAAAGAAGCAGGATCCGTCGCTTACTCTGAAGGTGAAGGGTGATGCCTGTTATGAAGCAGGCAGATATTCCGACGCCTTGGAGTTTTATACCAAGGCGCTGGAGAGTGCAAAGAATGAGAAAAACGACCAGATGTATTATGTCTGCCTCGGCAATATCGGCAACATATATGCAAGCATGAATGACATAAAGCGTGCTCTGCATTATTACACCACAGGTTATGAGGCAGCCAAGGAGACCAACGACATAGACCGTCAGTGGGGATTCTCCACCAATATCGTGGCTGCCTATTGTATGCTTCAAGAGGTAGACAACGCCAAAGCATTCTTTGATGTGCAGATGAAGATACCGTATGAGAACACGGAGATAAAGCGGTACTATTTCCTAAACAACCAGGCTTACATAGCTATGGCGGAGGACAACAGCCATATGGCTGAGTATTACTTCAAGAAGGTAATGGCTTTCGCACAGGAACGCCATATGAACACGATGTACTATGTCGGTCCGCTCGTGGAGCTTGGCAAGATATATCTGCAGAGGAAAAACAGCAGGGAGGCGATAGAATGTTTTGAGATAGCCCGTGACAGCGTGCTCAGGATGGAGAACAAAGACCGCCTGGTGAGCATCTTTCAGGCGATGTCGGAAGCATACCGCAAGTCGGGCAACGCCGATTCTGCCGAGGCTTACCGCAGACGATACCTCGCAATGTCCGACTCCATCTTCAATATCAGCCAGTTCAACCTTGCCAACGGCAAGCTCTTTGAATATGAAAACAAGGAGAACAAGGCGCGTATCGATTCGCTTACGTCGCAGAACTACATACAGCTCTTTGTGATTCTCGTCTTCGTAGTCTTCGCCCTGGCGGTGACGCTGCTGTATGTTGCTCTCCGCCGCAAGGCGCGCAACCTGCAGGAAGCGCAGAAGATGCTCGTGAGCAAGAACGAGGAACTGATGGCAAGCGACAGTCATAGCAGGCAACTCCTGAAGCGTTATGTTGAGGCTATGGATAAGCAGAAGATACAGACCGGTACGGAAAATCCAGACAAGGGCATGATGCAGGATGTCGACAGTGGCACCGAAAGCATCGAAGAGCATGAAGACCAGCGCACGGGTCTCGGTCTGAGCGAGGAGCTCCGCAACCGTCTGCTCAACAGCATAACCACGATACTCGAGGACGTTTCCGTAATATCCAACTCCGACTTCAACCTTTCCATGCTTGCCGAAAAGGCTGGTTCCAATACGAAATATGTTTCATCGATCATCAACGACGTGTATGGAAAGAACTTCAAGACGGTGCTCAACGAATACCGCATCCGCGAGGCTTGCCGCCGTCTTACCGACAAGGACCACTATGGCAATATGACCATACAGGCTATCTATGAGGAGTTGGGGTACAATTCCGCCGCCAGCTTCATCCAGGCGTTCAAGAAAGTGAATGGAATGACGCCGTCGGTATACCAGAAACTGAAGTCGGGAAATGAGCAAAAAATGTAGTTTTCCGCACCTTCTGAATTTGTAATATTCTTTATATACCCTGTCAGGCGATGCCTAACAGCTCAATCTCGAAGATGAGCGTGGAGCCGCCCGGTATTCCCGGTTGCGAGAACTTGCCGTAGCCTTTCTCGGCAGGGATATACACCTCCCATTTGTCGCCCACACACATCTGCTGCATGGCGATAATCCATCCGTCGATAAGGTCGCAGAGGCGCACGGCGAGCGGTGTTCCGCCGAGTGAGGAGTCGAACTTCTTGCCGTTGATGGTCCTGCCCGTATAGTGGACTGTCACTATGCTGCGTCTCGATGGATGTCGTCCGTCGTTGAGCCCCTCCTTCACCACCTTATAATATATACCTCCGGGAATCTCCTTCACTCCCTCTTCCTTTGCTTTCTCCTGCAGCCATTCCTTGTTGGCTTTGGCATATTCCTGTTTCTTCATATTTTCTTATATCTTGAGATGTTGCGCATGTCTTAATTTAGCGCAATGTGTAATTGTGGCAAATGTACTGAAAATAAGTGAGATACGCAAGCGTTTTACACTTTTATGAGGGACTTTTTGCTTGATCGCTACACTTTTATGAGGGACTTTTTGCTTGATTACTACACTTTTATGAGGGACTTTTTGCTTAATCACTACACTTTTATGAGGGACTTTTGCCTTTTTCTTCCTTTTGACAGCCTCTTGAAGCTGCTTTGGATATCAAGGATGAGGCGGTATCAGAATAGTCTTTGCTGTCGTAGTGTTTAGTGAAGAGGGTGGAGCAAAATGAGAGAAAATGCAATTTTTTTGAAAGGATTTGCAAGTTTTTTGAGAAGAATTGCCATTTCGGTTTGTTCGTTTCGTGCTTAACTTTGCAGCGGAAAACAAAAGGAGTTTAATATCTTGATTATTAACCAGACAAAAAACTTAAACATTATGGAAACAAAACGACATTTATGGAATAAGCTTGCTGCAATTACAGCATTGCTGACAATGATGTTTGCCGTGCCTGTCAATACGCAGGCTCAGGACGAAAAACTGGATTTATGGATTGCCGGTACGCAGGTGACGAGTGACAACTGGGATAATCTTAACGACTTGCCTGGTGTCAGCGGTGAGGTTATCTTATACCATAGTTCAGGCAGTCTGACACTTTTTCTAAATAATGCTACGATATACTCTTCAAAGTATCCTGCAATAGAAAGTAATATCCATAGTCTGAGCATCCAATTCGAAGGTAAGAATAAGATGATAGGCAGTTACAGGGGTATGCGCTTATTGGGAAATACCTGGATAACAAGTAATGGGACTTCAGAACAAGGTGAAGCCGTTCTTGATGTAGAAGCAACGGGTGGTATTGGTATTGAAGTTTCTAATTGCAGTATGGATGTCGCCCAATTTGCAATATTGAATGTAAAGGGAAATACAGGTATCGTCGGATTCCAAAGCGCGGAACTTGCGGTCAGGAATGATGCTATAGTTACAACCGATGCTAAGTCGGGTGCAATCTTCAGCTTTAAGAACATCATCCTTGAGCGCCAAATCTCTATCTGTGCGCCTGACGATGCTGTGTACGACAAGAAGCTGAAGGGTATTGCCAAGGATGGAAGCCTCGTTAAGGATAGGGTAGTGATAGGTCCGGTCTATGACCTTAAGGTGGGAGGAATGCGGGTTACAGCCACTAACTACAATGATCTCAGCGTCAACGACTTTGTTGAAGGTAATGCCAGTTATGATCGTGCCCGGAATATCCTGAATTTAAATGGGGCGACAGTTGGTGCTCCTATCGAAGATGTTGCAATCGAGAGTGGTATCCCGGATCTGAAAATCAAACTTGGAGGAGTCAATAAGGTAAATGGTTCCAATTATCCGAGCATGCTGTTACGGGCTAATACGTTTATATACGGTCCGGGTCAGATGGAAATAAGCGCAGGGTATAATTGCGGAATCTATCTGGAAGGAGGTAATCTTACTGTCGGACAGAGGTGCAGGATTGGCATTACAGGAGATTATGCCATTGCAGGAGACGGCAAGTCGCCGACACAGCTGTATTTGAACAACTCCACGTTACAGGCGGAGGGGCGCGAAGCTGTAATAAGTTCTGTACCTTTTGTGGTATTAAATGGCTGCTACATATCCGAACCGCTAAACGCAAAATTCGATGTGTTTAAAGGTGGACTTGTCGTCGATGGGGCATTGCTGAAAGGCAAGGCTGTGATAGAACCTTCGTATGGCTTCACAATAGCAGGACAGGAAGTGACCCCGCTGAATTGCAATGACCTTAAGGTGATAGACGGTGTGACGGGAGACTTGGCGATGTATGATCCTGCCACTAAAACGCTGACACTCAAGAATGCGTTTATTATTAAAGATTCGTATTATGGACTTCATAATATGTATGCCGACGAACTTAATATCGTAGTGCAGGGTCTCAATAACATCTCCTCAAACGTGGCAATGAGATGTGATATGGATACAAAAACATGTATTACGGGTGACGGTTCGATGCTGTCAGGCGGTTCGTTATACTTAGACGGAAAAAGTATTGGTCTCAGTCTTGGTTGTTCTTCATCGTTGGTTGTAGAGGAAATAGAATTGAATGCCAGAGGTGATAAACGAGGAATCACAGGAGATAGTTATACTTATGGCTTAAGGGATGAAAGGTCGACAGTTACGGTTCAGAATTATGCTGTTGTGGAAGCCCTCGGATCGGAAGAAGGCTCAATACGCGAAGTAAGGCTTGTCCTTAATAAGTGTGCTATCCATGAGCCGTTGGATGCAGAGTATGATATAGAGAAAGGCGATGTTACGCTTTGGGGAAAGATAGTGAAAGCCCCGGTTATAATATATGCTACTCCGGAAGATGTAGGCATCGATGCTGTCGGTGCAGACCTCGTGCCTGTCCGCAGGCAGGGAATATACAATCTGCAGGGCGCAAGGCTGACCCAGGACTGGGAGTCTCTGCCGAAGGGCATATATATCGTTGACGGCGTAAAGAGAGTGAAGGAGTAAGTATGGATGCTCCTCCGTATGGAGTATAAAACAAGCCCATCCCGACTTCCCTGATAGGGCAAGTCGGGATGGGTGCTTTATATTCTGTATTGTCCAATATGTATTCTGCTATTTCACTTCCTCGAAGTCCACGTATTCACCCTCCTCCTGAGTGAATATCTTTCGGTTTATCTTGTCTTCGGTGCGGCGGTCTTCGATGACATCTCCTGTCTGTGTGGTAGTACGGCTGTTGGCGGAGCTGGAGCGGTAGTCGTGTTCTTGTCCAGTCTGATAACCATACGCACTTCCGTTCTGCTGTGCGCCGAAGTCGCGGAACTGCTTTGTTGCCTTACGCAGCCTGCGGTATATGCGGAAGAAATTCCATGCTACTATACCTATTATATATATAATTAGGAACAGTAGGGTGTATAGTAGTATAGCCATAATTGTTTCTCTTTTGTTTCTGTTGATAAATTATATTGTTCTCGGAAACTGTAATACAACTATTGTGCCATGCTGGCAGTCGGGGCTTTCGTGCAACTTATGTTTATACATTGTTGCCTTTTTCCTTGTTTGTGATATTGACGTAAACCGACAATATGACATACCAGGCGATGATTACGGCAAAGGCGGAAAGCTTGAATATTATCAGCAGGGGGATACATGTGGCGATGAAGATGTATTTTATCTCATTGCCTTTCCATCCCCAGTGTTTGAACTTGAGGGCAAACATAGGCAGTTCTGCCACTTGTATGTAGCTGCTTATCAGCACCATAGCCATTATTGCGAAAACGCAGTATGGCGAATACTCGATGATGTCGTTGGCTCCCACGATGAGTGAGCCCCAGAAGAGGGCGTTGGCAGGCGTTGGCAGTCCGATGAATGATGTGGTCTGCCGGGTGTCGAGATTGAATTTTGCAAGTCGCAGAGCTGCGAAAGCCGCCATTATATATGCAAAATACGGAAGTATGTCGCGCAGAGGCTCAAGCGGTGCAGGGTAGTCCATCACGCTAAGCTCCGCAAAAACCATCGTTGCCGGTGCCACGCCGAAGGTAATGTCGTCGGCAAGCGAGTCGAGTTCCTTGCCGATAGGCGAGGACACGCCTAATAGTCTTGCGCTCATACCGTCGAAGAAGTCGAACACGGCTCCTATGACAATCCATAGCAGAGCCAGCTCCGGTCTGTTTACGAAAGCGAATGATGTGGCGATGCAGCCGGATATGAGGTTGCAGCAGGTTATCGAGTTAGGGATGTTCCGTGTGATGAAGTTTGCCATATATATTTATCTCCTGAAAAAAGTTCTGATATAAAAACCCCGAAAGCATCCGTTGTGGCTTGCATTCGGGGCATACTATTATTTAAGCTTTGCTATGACTGTCTTGTCTCCTGTGGTCAGCTGTCCCATCTTTACGCACACTTCTGTGCCGAGAGGCAGGTATACATCCACTCTTGAACCGAATTTTATGAATCCGAGGTGCTCGTCAATGTAGCAGTCCTCTTCAGGCTTGGCGTAGGTGACGATGCGTCTTGCCACGGCGCCGGCTATTTGTCTGCACAGAATCTCCGTGCCGTCATCGGTCTCAAGCATGATGTCGGCATGTTCGTTCTCCTCGCTTGCCTTCGGCAGCCATGCCTTATGGAAGTTGCCGTTCTGGTGGTGCACGAACTTGACCCTTCCGTCAACGGGGAACCAGTTGGCGTGGACGTTGAACAAGCTCATGAAGATGCTTATCATAAGGCGCTTGTCGTGGAAGTATTTGGTTTCTTCCACTTCCTCTATGACAACAATCTTTCCGTCGGCAGGAGCCACGACAATCTTGTCGGTCTCGCCTTCAAAGAATCTTTTAGGGCATCTGAAGAAGTTGAGTACTATGGCGTATACAATACCGAAGACCACAACGTAGCTCCAGAACACGAGCTTGCAGTCTATGGAGAACCATAAGGCAGCGGCGATGGCTGCGATGATAATTGCTCCATAAAGCAAGGTGTCTGTACCCTCTCTGTGTATTCTTACGTTTTTAAGTTTCTTTATTTTTTTACCCATAGTATTGCTTGCTTGTGAATGCTGCTTAATTTAAAAGCGGTGCAAAGTTACCTCTTTTTTATTTATTCTACAAGTTTTACTCTTATTCTTTTGGTCGTTTCGGGTTTAAAGCGTAACTTTGAGCCTCAATTTGGTAGTAAATAACCAACTTTTTGTTAATTAGGATTATAAATTACGATAAATGCAGGATTTCATACATCTTCACGTTCATACGTATTATAGTATACTTGACGGACAATCGAGCATCCAGAAACTCGTTGACAAAGCGATTGCCAACGGCATGAAGGGAATGGCAATCACCGACCATGGAGACATGTTCGGTGTGAAAGAGCTGTTCAACTATTGCAACAAGGTGAACGGCAAGCTGCGCGATGAGGGTAAGCCCGAGTTCAAGCCTATATTCGGATGTGAGATGTATGTGGCACGAAGACATAAGAGTGACCGCTCCGACCCTAAGCAGGACAAGAGCGGCTATCACCTCATCGTGTTGGCAAAGAACTATAACGGATACAAGAATCTGATAAAGCTCGTGTCGAGAGCATGGGTAGACGGATTCTATATGCGTCCGCGTACCGACCGTGAGGATTTGGAAAAGTATCATGAAGACCTCATCGTCTGTTCTGCATGTATCGCCGGTGAGGTGCCGGCAAAGATATTGCGCGATGATATAGAGGGAGCACGCGAAGCCATAGAATGGTATCAGAGAGTGTTCGGAGACGATTATTATCTTGAGCTTCAGCGCCACGAGGTGAAAGACCCTAACCAAAGGGCAAACCGCGAGACCTTCCCTTTGCAGCAGAAAGCAAACCGCGTCATCATGCAGCTTGCCAAGGAATACGGCATAAAGCTTGTTTGTACAAACGATGCCCACTTCGTTGACAAGGACAATGCCGAGGCGCACGACCATCTACTTTGTCTTTCCACAGGTAAGGACCTCGACGACCCTAACCGTATGCTCTATTCCAAGCAGGAATGGTTCAAGACACGCGAAGAGATGAACGAGGTATTTGCCGATGTGCCGGAGGCTCTGTCGAACACTATAGAGATTCTCGACAAGGTGGAGACCTACAGTATCGACCATGCGCCAATCATGCCTTTCTTCCCTATTCCGGCAGAGTTCGGAACAGAGGAAGATACGCGCCGCAATATAACGCCGGAGCAGCTCTACCATGAGTTTACCTCCGACGAGAACGGTGAGAATCCTCTGCCGAAGGAAGAGGCAGACAAGAAGATCAAGAAGCTTGGCGGACTGGACAAGCTATATAGAATAAAATTTGAGGCTGACTATCTTGCAAAGTTAGCATACGATGGTGCCAAGGTGCGCTATGGAGACCCTCTGTCGAAGGAAGTGGAAGAGCGAGTGAAGTTCGAGCTTCATATCATGAAGACGATGGGATTCCCTGGCTACTTCCTTATCGTACAGGACTTTATCAACTCTGCCCGCGATGAGCTTGGAGTGATGGTCGGACCGGGACGTGGCTCCGCTGCCGGTTCCGTAGTTGCCTATTGCTTGGGTATAACCAAGATAGACCCGATGAAATATGACCTCCTGTTTGAGCGTTTCCTTAATCCTGACCGTATATCATTGCCTGATATCGATACCGACTTCGATGATGATGGTCGTGGAAAGGTGCTTGAATGGGTGGAAGACAAATATGGACATGACAAAGTGGCACATATCATCACGTACGGCACGATGGCTACAAAGAATGCCTTGAAGGACGTGGCGCGTGTGGAGAAAGTGCCTTTGCCTGTCATCAACCATCTGTGTAAGCAGATTCCAGACAAGCTGCCTGATGGGTTGAAGATGAATCTGTCGAATGTCATAAAGTGTGTGCCGGAGATAAAGGAGGCGGAGGCTTCGTCTGACGAACGTCTGCGCAATACCATCTCGTATGCAAAGATGCTTGAAGGTACCGTGCGTGGCACCGGTATTCATGCCTGTGGTACTATTATCTGTCGTGACGCTATCAGCGATTGGGTGCCTGTATCTACGGCGGAAGATAAGTCTGACCCCGGACACAAGCTGCTTTGTACGCAGTACGACGGACATGTTATTGAGGAGACGGGACTTATCAAGATGGACTTCTTGGGTCTGAAGACTCTATCCATCCTGAAGGAAGCCGTTGACAATATCCGTATGCATCGTGGCATAGAGATTGACCTTGACACTATTCCAATCGATGACCCTGAGACGTATAAGTTATATAGTGAAGGAAAGACGATAGGCACGTTCCAGTTTGAGTCTGCCGGTATGCAGAAATATCTGAGGGAGCTTCATCCTACAACCTTCGAGGACATCATTGCCATGAATGCCCTCTATCGTCCGGGACCTATGGACTACATCCCTTCATTTATTGCCCGTAAGAACGGCAAGGAGGAGATAAAATACGACATTCCTTGTATGGAGAAATACCTCAAGGATACATACGGTATTACGGTATATCAGGAGCAGGTGATGCTTCTGTCCAGACAGCTTGCCGACTTCACCCGAGGTCAGAGCGATGCCCTTCGTAAGGCGATGGGTAAGAAGAAGAAAGCCATCGTTGACCAGATGAAGCCTATGTTTATCGAAGGTGGAAAGAAAAACGGCCACGACCCGAAGGTGTTGGAGAAGATATGGGCTGACTGGGAGAAGTTCGCATCGTATGCTTTCAATAAGAGTCATGCCACCTGCTATTCGTGGGTTGCCTATCAGACGGCATATCTCAAAGCTCATTATCCTGCTGAATACATGGCTGCCAACATGAGTCGTAACCTTGCCAACATAACGGAAATCACGAAACTCATGGATGAGTGCAAGTCTATGGGAATAGAGACTCTCGGACCGGATGTAAATGAGAGTTGGAACAAGTTCAGTGTAAACAAGGATGGTGCCATCCGTTTCGGTCTTGCTGCCATAAAAGGTATGGGTACTGCCGCTGCTGAGGCTTTGATTTCAGAGAGAGAAAAGAACGGTCCATATAAGGATATCTTTGATGTGGCTCAGAGGGTTAACCTCAGTGCCTGCAACAGGAAATGCTTTGAGAGTATGGCTCTGAGTGGAGGCTTTGACAGCTTTGGCATTAAGCGTGAACGCTATTTCGGCAAGAATGAGAAAGGCGAGAACTTCTTTGATACGATGCTCCGTTTCGGACAGTGCTATCAGGTGGCACAGAACGAGTCTGCCAATTCTCTGTTCGGAGGCTTTGAGGCAGTGGAGATTGCCACTCCGAAGATTCCTGAAGGTGAACAGTGGAGTGATATAGAGCGCCTGAATAAAGAGCGTGAGCTGGTGGGAATCTATCTCTCTGCCCATCCGTTGGATGAGTTTGCCGTGGTGCTCAACAATATGTGCAACACAAGATGTCCGGAAATCTCCGATAAGGAGGAGTTGGCAAAGCGTGGAGAAGTAACGGTGGGAGGTATCGTTACGGGAGTGAGGGAGTCTTTTACAAAGAAGTCTGGTAAGCCTTGTGGCTTTATCATGATAGAGGACTTCAGCGGTTCGGGAGAATTAGCCCTCTTTGGAGAGACGTGGGGCAAGTGGAGAGGGATGTTCTCTCTCGGTTGCTCTGTGTATATAACGGCAAATGTTGTTCAGAAGGGTGCTAATTATTATGACTTCAATATCGCAGACATACAGTATCTGCAGACAGTCAAGGACAAGAGAATAGAAAAGCTGACAATAGATATTGATGCACAGAAGATAACGGAGGTGCAGGTGTCTGACCTGATGGAACTGGTAAAGGAGAATCCGGGAAGCACCAATCTGTTTGTACAGCTGAAGAGTCAGGAGCATCGTCGCAACGTGACAATGCGGAGTGGTCTGGCAGGAGTTGACGTTAACCGCAATCTGCTTATGTATATAGACAGTTGTGACGCGATGGATTATTTTATTAATTAAGGAAAGTGGATTTGTGGCATGATGTTTGCCGCAACGTTTAGTGATATAGAAAAACATTCATTATTAACAATAAAAGAAAAATTAAAGATGGAAGTAACAATCACCACTGAAAACTTTGAGAGTTTGAAGAATGGCGAAAAGCCTTTAGTAGTTGATTTCTGGGCAACATGGTGTGGACCTTGTCGTGCTATTGCTCCTTATATCGAGGAGTTGGCAAAGGAGTACGACGGCAAGATTGTTGTTGGTAAGTGTGACGTTGAGGAGAACGATGATATCGTGATGGAGTTCGGCGTTCGTAACATTCCTACAATCTTGTTCTTCAAGAATGGTGAGGTCGTTGACCGTCTCGTTGGCGGACAGTCCAAGTCTGCTATCCAGAAGAAGTTTGAGGCTCTGCTGTAATGTCTCAGCCCAAATGATTACAAATAAAAAAAGCGTGTGCACAATGCATACGCTTTTTTTTATTTGTCAAAACCATTTGTGTTATCTTCTGCTTTTGAAGAAGTTCTGCATAAGTGCTCTGCATTCCTCCTCCAAGATGCCGCTTGTTACAGTTGCTTTGGGATGGAGAACGTTGGGCGCGAACTTATGGAAGCCCCTCTTTTCATCGCTTGCTCCATATACGATACGTGGAATCTGTGCCCATCCGATGGCACCGGCACACATAGGACAAGGCTCTACCGTTACGTATAAGGTACAGTCTGTCAGATATTTGCCTCCGAGAGCATTTGCCGCAGCTGTTATTGCCTGCATTTCGGCATGGGCAGTAACGTCGGTCAATGTCTCGGTTAGATTATGGGCTCTTGATATTATGCGCCCTTGACATACAACGACAGCCCCGACAGGAATCTCGCCTTCTTCGAATGCGGCTTGCGCTTCGGCGAGAGCCTTTCTCATGAATGTTTCATCTTGTTTCTGCAAATCAGAGTTCATCATTGCTCTTCTTTATTGGGTTGTTGTAGTGAAGCAGGGTTAGAAGGATACAGTTCTTGTTCCGTCCGTATTCTCCTTAATCTCCACTTTTATCGTATCTTCAGGCAGAAGGTCCTCGATAAGTTCCGGCCATTCTATGAAGCATACCCCACCGCCATAGAAATAGTCTTCGTAGCCCATGTCGTAAACTTCTTCAAGTTTTTTGATACGATAGAAGTCGAAGTGGTAGATAGGGTATTCGAGTTTGTCGGATTCATACTCGTTGACTATGGCAAAGGTCGGCGAAGTCACGGTGTCGTCCACACCAAGACTTTCACAGATTGCTTTAATGAAGGTGGTCTTGCCTGCTCCCATCTTTCCGTAGAAGGCGAACACTTTGCCGTCGCCCATGTTCTTTACAAACTCTTGTGCAGCATCATTTATACTGTCAAGACCGTTTATTGTCAGTTCGTTATTCATAATTATCTCTTTTTCCTTTTAAGTGTTACCAATGGAATAAGCATTTCTTCCAATGAGATTCCTCCATGTTGGAATGTGTCTTTGTAGTAAGACACGTAGTAATTGTAATTGTTTGGATATGCAAAGAAGGTGTCACCTGTTGCAAACACATACGATGTGCTTAGGTTCGGCGACGGCAGATGTGCCTTCTGCGGTTCCTTTATGGCGAACACTTCTTTAGCATTGTATTTGAGGTTCTTGCCTAATTTGTAACGCAGATTGGTGTTAGTGTTTCTGTCGCCGACAATCTTTATCGGTCTTGAAGCACGTATGCTGCCGTGGTCTGTGGTGAGCACTATGGTATAGTCGCTCTCGGCAAGTCTTTTGAACAGGTCCGACAGTACGGTATGCCTGAACCAGCTCAGTGTGATGCTTCTGTAAGCCGACTCGTTGTTTGCGAGTTCGCGTACCATCTTCGACTCGGTTCTTGCATGGCTCAGCATGTCGATGAAGTTTATGACAACCACATTAAGGTCGTTATCCTCAAGCTGACTGAACTGTTGCAGCAGCTTGTCAGCTCCTGTAGAGTCGTTCACTTTGTGGTAAGAAAACTTGGTGTTGCTTCTTCTGTATCTGTCGAGCTGTGTCTGTATCAGCGGAGCCTCGTTGAGGTTCTTGCCCTCTTCCTCATCTTCGTCCACCCACAGCTCAGGGAACATCTTTGCAATCTGTGTAGGCATCAGTCCGCTGAAGATGGCATTTCGTGCATATTGCGTAGCAGTAGGCAGGATGCTCATATACATGTTCTCGTCGATATCGAACATGTCTCCTATTTCCTTTGCCAGCATCTTCCACTGGTCATAGCGGAAATTGTCTACAACGATAAGGAACACCTTCTCTTGCTTGTCGAGCAATGGGAAGATCTTGTTGCTGAAGATGCTGTTGCTCATGAGAGGACGGTTAGGGTCTTTCATGTTCTTTGCATCCATCCAGTCGAGATAGTTGTTGCGGATAAACTTGGCAAAGCTGTTGTTGGCTTCGCTTTTCTGCATCATGAGCATATCCGTCATATTGCTGTCGGTGCTGCTTAGTTCAAGTTCCCAGTGAACGATAAGCTTGTATACCTCCATCCAGTCTTCGATAGTTCTGCAACTGTCTATCCTGGTCGAGATGTTCATGAAGTTCTGCTGATATCCTGTCTGTGTCACCTCCGTCACTATTTCCTTCTGGTGAATGTTCTTTTTTAGAGTAAGAAGAATCTGGTTTGGATTGACGGGTTTTATGAGATAGTCGGCAATCTTGGAGCCTATCGCCTGATCCATGATATTCTCCTCTTCGCTTTTAGTAACCATTACGACAGGAGTAGCGGGCAGGATTTCCTTTATCTGCTGCAGGGTCTCCAGTCCGCTAATACCAGGCATCATCTCGTCAAGAAGAACAAGGTCGAAGTTATGATGCCTGCATTCGTCAATGGCATCAGTACCATTGCTTACGGTTATAACTTCATAGCCTTTCTTCTCAAGAAATATAATGTGGGCATGTAAGAGTTCAATCTCATCATCAACCCATAATAGAAGTCCGTTGCTCATATATAATCAATGTTATTAAGAACTCGCAAATTCTTTTTCCGTTATCAGAAACCGTCCAACTCGTAGTAGTCATCCTCCAGGTTGAAGTCTTGCTGTTGCTTCTTGTTGCTTGAAGGTTGTATGTTATACTCGTTGGAGTCGATGTCGTCGTTGAAATGTATACCGTTGTCCTGTTCCTTAGGCTGCTGCTGCGGCGTTGCTGGCTTCACCTCCGGTTTTGGTTCAGCTTTCACCTCAGTCTTGCTTCCGGTCTTCACTTCGGTTTTGTTTGCTGTATTCGTTTCGGGTTTGCTTTCTTCTTTCACCTCGGTGCGTACATTGGTGCTTGTCTCATTCTCTTGTTTAGGGGTGATGACCTCCTTGTTCTCTTCTTCCTGACTGATAGTAAAGCCAGAGTCGATATCCTCCTCGGCATTCAGCTTCGTTGCAGGTTGCTGTGGAGCTATGTCGAATGTCTCTTCCTTGTTCTCTTCCGTAGCATTCTCTTCTGTAGGTACAGTTATAGAGTTTTCCTCCTCCTGTTTTGCATTGTTGTCTGTATCTGTCGGTATGGTTACGGAATTATCCTCCTCAGTCTTTTCCGACGGGTCAATGCCTATCTGCATATATGTGTCGTCGTCAATTACTCCGCCGTTTATCAGCTCATTCTCATCCTTCTTCTCTTCCTCCGGCTGCTTCTCGTATTCGATGGTTGCCGGTTCCGTCAGCAGTTGTACGGTGCTGATTCTGAGAGGAATGAAGTGCTTCTCGTAGAACTTGTCGTAGTCGTTGTAGCTATACCTCGTTCCGAGCAGTTCCTTGTTGGAGTCGCTTATTATTATGGAGCGGCATTTACGGGTCAGACTCAGAATGTTCTTGTTGGAGTACAGTTGTCTTGCATACTGCAGGGCTTCGTCGTAGCTCTTGAATCCGCTGACAACCATTCTTTCCAGTCCCTCCACCTCTTCTGTCGTAATCTCAAAGTTTCTCACGAGGAAGTTTGAGAAGTTGTATTTTGCCAATTCATACAGCAGTTGGTTCTCATTGATAGAGTCCGTCTTGTATGCTATGATAAATGAGAAGTCAACGTTTCTCTCTGCCGTGAATGTGCGTGTCTTTATGGAGTCGCTGTCGCTCATCACAGCGGCACGTCTTTCCCATACATCGCTGATGTCGAACTTTCCTCCATGTAGCTTTCTGCCGGCTTTCACACCGTTTATTATCATGCCAGCAAGAGTGCTGACGTCGCTTTTCGGATATTTGTCAACGACAGTCTGCATGTCCTCCATACATCCTTTGGCATCACCGCCATTGAGCTTAGCCATACCATCGAAGAATATGAACTTGTCGCGGTTGGCACCCAATGGGAATCTCTTTGCCGATACTTCAGCGTTGTTCCTTACTTCTGTCAGTTTGTCAGCCTTGAAGGCATTGTACGTTGCGGCATAAAGCGAGTCTTCCAGGTGCACTCCGTATTTTGCATTCTCAATGAAGTTAGGGTCGGATAGGAGAGTGGTCCATTCGCTGTCCGGGAAACCGTCTTTCAGCTTTCCTAAGTATATCTGTGCAATCTCCGGCTTGTGCATACGGCTGTATAACAGGAACAGATGATAGTATGCATTGTCCATGTGCTCATATTCTGGATAATTGTCAGATAGTCTTCTCAGTTCCTTTTCGCTGAGAGGCAGGTTGTCGAGTTTGTCTTTGAATATCACGCCGGCATTGTACAGACCGTCCATTATGATAAGGTCGCTTGCCTTGACCTGCTCTTCCGTGAAAGGAATCTGTGCCAAGTAATATTCTCTCTTGTGCGGGTCGTTCTGTGCGCTGTCCGCAATGTTCTTGAGGGAATCTTCCACCATGGCAGCGTTGGCAAGCGAGTCTCTCATCTCGTCTGTCATCTCTTCCACACCCGTGGCTTGTGCCACGACCGTCTTGTTTACACGTTGCCAGTCGTCCACATTCTCTCTCTTTCCCCACAGCTTCTGGAAGGTAGCCTTACCCTGGTTTACTGCCATAGGGTTATAGAAGTACCATGTACCGTTCTTCTGGTTCTGGTTGTTTGTCGTTGTCTTGTTGTTCTGGTTGAAACCTGTGTTTCCTCCGTTCTCTGCTAATTTCTGCTGGGCTTCACTTTCCGCCTGTGCATCCCGTTCAGCCTTCTCTTTCTTCTTGAGAGCCTCTATAACCCTATCAATAGCGGCGTTTCTGTCTTTTTCCGACATTTTGGCAAGGCTCTGCAAGGAGTCCTGCAGGTGTACAGCATCGGTATGTGGCACGAGTTCATCAAGAATCTTTGAGCGGTCAGCCAGCTGCTTGTAGTCTTTACGCTCCTTGTCGAGCAGGCCGATGGCTTCTCCATAGCATCTCTGTGCATTGCTGAAATCCTCACGTGTCCAATATATGTCTCCGAGTGTGAGCAGCAACACACCTTTCTCGATGCCGTTTCTTGTAGACTTGGCATTACCTTTTTCATACGCATCAATGGCTTTCAGCGTATCTCTCTGCGCCATATAGATATTTCCTATGGCGTAGTATACCTGGTCAAGATAGTCCTTGTTGTTGTCGCTTGCAGCCATGCGACGTAGTCGAGCCACGTTCTGTTTCCATTTTCCACTTGCCATAACCTCAGTCATTGCAATTCTTGCATTGAATTCCAGTTCGTAAGGAGGGTTCTGGCTGATAACTTTCTTGTAAGCCTTGTATGCTAAAGCCTTGTTTCCGAGAGTTGTTTGCAGCTGTCCCATGATATACCACTCGCGGGCTTTCTGTTTTCTTCTCTTTTCGTGCTTTATCACTTTTCTGAGATAAGGAACAGCCTCGGCATATCTTCCTGCCTTGATATAATAGTCGGCATAGGCATAATCCCAGTCTTTCAGAGCTCTCCAGTTTATGGAGTCTCTGCGCATCTTGGTTATTACGTCTTCTGCATCATACAGCCAGTCCTGTTCTGCATAGCATCTTGCAAGCCAAGCTCTTGCCTTACCGTATATAGCAGGTTGCGTGGCATACAGTCTGCTCATGTATGAGAATGTTGAGGCTGCCTCCTCAAAGGAGCCTTTCATAAACTGCGAGCGTCCCATCAGGAGCCACGCCTTCCAAAGAAACGGGTTGTATTCCCTGCGGTTCAGCCATTCAATGTCTTTGGCGGTCTTCTTTCTTGACTTGTTCCATTCCGGGCGTTTCTTTATGCTGTGAAGCTTTATCACCTTTTGGCATTTCTCTATAGCCCGGTCGTAGTTGCCCTTTCCCAATTCCCTGCTGCTTTTGTTTCCAACGGTGTAAAGGGGCAATAGCTCGGTAAAGTTGTCCTTGTTGCCGTTTTCCTTTTCGAGTGAGGCGTCGATATAGGCAAGCGAGCCGTTGTAATACGTGTTGTATCTTGCATTGAAAGAATGCCACCATCGGGTGGTCGGCGTGTTCTTTTGCGTCGAGCATCCTATTATTGTCATAACGGCAAGAAAGGTTATGATTATGGCTATATGTTTATTTTTGATATTATTCACTCTATATTAACTCGCAAATGGGTTATTTATTGTGTCTGTCCCCTAATATAATAAGGTATTATAGTTTCGCAAGTTTTCAACTTGCTCAACAGTAGACGAGTTGACGAGTTAACGAGTTGACAAGGAAATTAGTTCCCTTGATAATCGCTGTTCGTAAACCTTTAACAAGTAATGCAAATATCCTTGTCTACTCGTCAACTCGTCTACTTGTCAACTGACATGCATAACTTGCGATAAGTATTATTTTGCAAAAGTAAGAAAATATCTCAGTATAGACAAAAAAGAAACTGAGAAATAGGTCTATTGTAACATTGATTGTTCCATATAGAGCCTATTTCTCAGATAGAGTTGAAAGACAATGTGATTGTGTTGCCTTAAATGTTTTTATTGAAGTTTTGCAAGTTTCTCAACTTGTAAACATACGGCATGTCAATGACATGCGAAGCAGTGTTATCTTATAATAACTTTCTGCATGTTCCTGTTCTTGCCGTCTTTTGGAGCCACGATATATACACCCTTGTTCAGTCCGCTGAGGTTCTTGGCGTTGCTTACAAGCAGCTGTCCGTCAACAGTATATATGTCGAATGTCTGGGCGTTGTCCATACTGTCAACAACAGATATTCCAGTGGAAACTACAACGGTGAGCGTTCCTGTGCCATACGACAAGTCATAGTTCTTCGAATCACCACCGCTGACAACAATAGTATAAGTGCCGGCAGGTGATTTCTCGTCAGCTTCGCAAGTTGCTACAGGCAGCTCTGTGAATGCTTCCACCTCAGTATCGTTGTTCTTGAAGCCATCGAAGGTAAGCTTGAAGTCAGGGTTCACCTGTCCTTCCTCGCGTTCTGCATCTTCCACACCAACGGTAAGAGGAGCCTTTGTGATGATAAGGAAGCCGTCTTCAAATTCTACTGTCGGTTCCGTTATCGTACCAGCCTCAATGTGGATAGGGTATTTGCCGGCAGGGGATTCCGGTGTGGCGTCGCAGGTTACTACAGGAGTACCCTCAACGAAGTCGCCGCTTATAGAGTAACCCATCTTAGGATTCTCTTCGCCATACTTGCGCATTGCATTACGAGCCTTTATCGTTGTGCCGTATTCTATGATATTCGTGAATTCTCCCCATTGTGAAGCACTCTTGAACCTGTCTGTGCTTCCTGCACGTACATAAAGCTTGCATGAGGTCTTGTTTACATTCTCAAACACACCAGCTCCAAGTGCTGTCAAAGGAGTCTTGCTTACTATACGTATTTCGCTCAATCCTGCGCAGCTTGCAAAGGCACCCTCACCGATATATGTCAGCTGGTCTCCCAATGTCAGTTTTGATATTCTTCCTCTGCCAGAGAAAGCGAAGTCGTCAATCTTTGTCACCTTGCCGGATATGTAAAGCTCTGTGTTAACCTTTGGCAAAGAACCGATAATCGTAGTCTCGTCGAGTGAATACAAGATGTTGTCCTTAATCTTGAAGTCTGCATCATCAGCAGGTATGAGAGTCACGTCGCTTAGTCTGCTGCATCCTGCGAAAGCACCTGCGCCAAAGCTCTTTATGCCTTTCGGAAGAATGATTCCGCGCAGAGAAGCACATTTGAAGAATGCCTTCTTAGGCAGTACGTTGTCATTGCTTATCTTCAGAGGAGAACCCGACTCCATGAGGTAAGAGTCACCGCCAGCTGTAATCTTGGCGTCGCTGAGGTCGAGCACTCTCAGCTTGCCGTCGGTCTTCTCTCCGTATTCGTCTCTTCCTGCCATCGCTCTGATGGTCTTAAGATCGGTTCCGTTAATGTCGCCCTTTATCTTCAGAGTGTCATATTTGAAGAAGTTCTCTTTGTCAATAAGAGATTGCAGGATTCCTGCCTTTTCCATCTCTACACTGTCGGATTTTAGGTCTATTGCACCTTCCGGCATGATGTTGATTACGGCATCCTGGTTGCGTGAGAACTGGTAGCCTGCGGGGTTCAGCAGGGCTATGTCGTAGTAGCCGTCCTCGCTTCCTTCCCATCCCCAGTTGATGTGTACTCGTCCGTCGGCATCATATCCGTCAAGAACGAAAGAGTGTCCTCCCGACCAGTCGTCGCCACCATATATAATAGGTAGCCTCCTGCTGATCTGGTCGTAAATCATCTCCATCCACTCCTGTTCGGAGAAGTTGGGGCGGAACACATACTTGGCTTCTGCCAGACCGAAGTATTTGTTCAGACCGTCAGCCGTCTGGTCGTGATAAGCTCCACTGCCGTCAGGGGCGTAGTCCATGTTTGTAGACACTCCGCAGTCTCTCATCAAGAGAGCCACGGCGTTAGCCTGTTCCGTAGTATATGAACCAGTGGTGTAAGTGTCCAGCATGTTGTCCCAGTCATAGATGTCATTCTCGAAGTCAGCAGTCACAGGTGTTCCCGACGTGTTGTTTGCCGGGTAGTAGATGGTTCTTGTTCCCACACCGTTTCTCGGACCCTTATGGAAATAGAGGACCTGGGCTGTTGAAGTAGCCACACATCCGGTCAGACATCTGCCTCCGTTACCCATCGGACACATGTTCCAGTACGGTTCCTCCTGTCCCCATTTTGAAGTACAGAGAGCATCAACCGTAGCGTCGTATTTGTCAGGGTCTGGCTTTGTTATATTCTTTATAGTAGTATTGTTTCTTGCGGCTGTTTTTACAACATCGTTCACGGCTCTAAGCCACCAGAGGAAGTTCTCGTTTGTTATGTTTGATGTAATCCTGGAATCAGAGTATCCCAGTACTTCGGGAGCAACATCGTCGGTTGCTATTACCGCAAAGCCTTCTTCGCCTTCCCTGCTGTAGATAACGTACCCCTCGTCTCTTGTTATTTCCTTTACCTTTATATTGGCTGGTGCAGCATTTCCCAGTCCTGTGTGTCTGGCAAGGATGAACTTTGCTGCTTGTTTCATTTGCGCTGTAGTGCGTGGCTTGGCGTTTGCCGTATCAGTGGCAAGCAATAATGAAATCATTGTTGCTGCTAATGCCCATAGTGCCCTTTTGGTTGAATAATGGTTGTGTGTCATATATAAAAAGCTTTTTTAAAGAATTGAGAAAATGCCACACCCGTCTTCTTGGCGGATGTGGCATTTGTTATATTTGGGTTATCAATATCGCCACAGGAGCTTTATCTGATGATAACCTTCTGGTCGTTGATGATGTAAGATCCAGACTTCAGGTTCTTCAGAGTCTTCATACCGGTTCCGATAAGCTTACCGTCGATAGTGTAGACGTCGTAAGAAGAAGCCTTGATAACATTCTCTACAGACTCGATGTCGGTTGTGATAGCTGTTGCTATAGTAGCCTCAGACTCTCCGTCTGCGAATACAGCTGTTACAGCGTATACATAAGTCTTGCCCTTCTCTGCAGTTTCGTCAGTAAACTCAACCTTGTCGGCATCCATTGTCTTCAGCAATTCTCCGTCACGGTATACCTTGTAACCGGTAACCTTTCCAGAGCCAGCCTCGTACTTGATATCATCAATCTGGAATACGAAGTTAGTCTCGTAGCTTGTGTTATGATGGATAGCGAAGTGCGTTGCTCCATCTGGAAGCTCAGCTGTAAACTCTTCCCATGTGCCGCTGCTTGCAGTACGTGTTTCACCAACTTTCACGAACTTACTGATGTCAGTTCCTTCCTTAGAGTACAGAATATCGAATGTCTCCGGGTAAGCAGTGTCAGATGCGTTGTTGTTAGATGCCCAGAATGAGATAGTCTGTTTCTTTCCGCTCAGTGCCGGACTGATGAGCCAGTTGTCGGCATCGTAGAATTCATCATCCTGAGAGTCAGGATTGTACTTGTAGAATGCTGCAATGTACTTGTTTCCTGCATGAGGTATCAGTGACGGGTTAGCGTCAAGATAATCCTGAGTAATCCATTCGTTCAGCGGATCTGTAACAATGAATGCGTATCTGTCACCCTGTCCTGGGTATGGAAGGTTTCTGAACAATCCTCCTGTTTCAGCATTCTCTGGTGTAGAGCCAAGTGATGTTGTCCAACCACCGAACTCATCCTGTGCCCAAGATTCACACTCCTCGAATCCGTCTTCTACTGGTATTGCTGATTCAACAACTGCAGACCATGTAACCTTCACGCTACCGTCGCCGTTTTCCGTTGCATTAACTGTTGCCGGACGTGGCTTGTTAGAGATGTCGTATGCTACAGATACAGACTTCGCATTGTCGTCTGGGTTCAGGTCGATGTCGTAAACAACCTCTGCCTTCAGTTCAACAGCGTTGTTGTTGTCCATAACGCTTGAAGCATATTCGAATGAGTAGGTCTTTGATGCAAACGGAGCAAGTTCTGCCTTCTCCTCCTTGCTTTCAACAAGCTTGTCGCCAGCATAGAGCTTCACTGTGTAGTTCTTAGCCTTGTTGCTACTGAAGTTGCTTACAGTAACGTCTACCTTTGCTTTTTCACCCTTCTTGATCTTCTTAGGAGCAGTGATGTCCTTCAGGGTAAGGTCGCTTTCTAATACGTCGCGAACATAGAACTCATCAAGGTAAATTAATTCGTTAGCGTTTGCAGTAGCCTTGAATCTCAGGATGACGTATGGTAGAGAGGTGTATTCAGGCTTCAGAGCTATAGCATCGCGAACCCAGCTGCCTGCGTCCTTCTCTGCGTCGATAGTTGTCAGATCCTCTACAGTGCCATCAGGCTTCTGTACGGAAACCGTAATCTTGGCGTTAGAAGCAGCTGCTGCGTTGTGGCTGAATATAACCATCGGGTTAGTAGCACCTGCTAACTTGATCTTACCGGAGCCGAGAGTTCCGTATCCGTCGTCAGCACCACTTTGCATTGCGAAGCATCCGCCGTCGCCGTCAGAAGACTCCTTGGCGAGACCTAAGCTGAAGTTGTTTCTTGCGATCCACCACAAGCCGTATGTCAATTCTCCTCCAGGAGCACTCTCGAAGAACGGAATGGTATAAGGCTTACCGATGATTACAGATGGTGTGATAGCAATATCGCCTTCTCCAACTTCGTTGGCCGCAGATACGCCATACTGCTGTAATGCCTGGTCACCCTCGTCGGTCTTGATGGCTGTTTCGTATGAGCTTGTTCCAACAGGAATTTCTGCCTCTAATTCTGGTATGGTACCGAATGCACTTTCCTTAAGAGTATAGAATTTGTGAGATGTATTCTGTGTGTCAACATAGCCACCGTTTGCACCCTTGTCGCTATCGGTCCATGAAATTTTGATAGAAGTGGTTTGGTCGGCTGCGTTCAGTTCTGGCATGTCAGGTGTGTCGACACCTACATAAATCTTTACAGATTCTGTGGTACGTCCTTCACCTTCAGCATTTACAGAAGTTACGCTGTATGAGTTGAAACCGTTTTCTGGAGTTGTATCCACGAACGACTGCTTAGAGCCAGGAGCCACGTCGGTCAATTCCTTGATGACAGCACCCTCACGCTTAATCTTAAGGGTCAGCTTGCCTGTAAGGGCAGAGCCGTCGATAGCCTTAGAAGGAGCAGTGAAGCTTATAGTAGCACTCTTGGCACCCTTATCACCAGGAACTGCTGTCAGCTCGCTAACAGCATCAGGAGCAGTTGTTGACATACCTGCGCCAACGCTGATGTCATCGAGTTGGAGGTAGAACATGTCGGCGTCACTTACAGCATGGAATCCGATATACAGTGTGCCGTCCTCAGAAGCTGTAATTTCCTTGGTGTATTCAGTGAATTCACTGCCAGGAAGATCTGTCGGCTCCAATATCACGTTCTTCATACCCTCAACGGTGTTCGTTGAGCCATACTTAACCTCGAGTCTTTCCACGAAAGACGACTTGTAAGACTTAGCCTTGAACTTGACAGTATAGATCTTGCCCTTCTCGACTTTGAGAGGAGGAGTGATGAGCCAGTCGTCACCACCGTTCTTAGAATTGTATGTGTATCTAACCTCACCAGAGCCATCGCTGTTCTGATAATAAGTCCATGTGGATTTATCATCGTTGTTGTTGATGACTGTGAAGTAAGCCATTGCATCTTTGCTGTCGAAGCCTTCAGCGTATGGAGGAGTGATAGGATCACCGTATAGCTTGTAGTCTGTTCTTGCCTCAGCACCTGTCTTCTTGTCGTTGTAAGCCTTCACGCCGTAAGCATAAGCTGTAAGGTCTCTGGTATTCAACTTGTCTGTGGCACTGGTTGCTGTGACGCCCTTGGCAACTACTGTCTCGCCCGGATAACGTACAACATCGTACTTGATGTCGCCGATGAATCCGTCGTTGACACCTGCAGTAACGGCATCCCATGTCAAGTTGACGTCACCGGTCTCTGCGTTGATGTCGAGTTTCAGGTTGTCAGCTGCCTTAGGTGTATCGTAGCCGATATACTGGGTAATCTTGGTTTTCTTTCCCTTGCCTTCGGAATTGGAAGTAGTAACAACGATACTCTTCTTTCCGTCCTCAGCAATTGTTACGCTCTCTGTAACGGTTGCACCTGGAGTACCAGTACCGGTCTTCAAAGTGTTTGCACCCTCGGTGATGGTGTAAGTAACTTCACCTGTAAGGTTGTCGCCCTTGATGTTCTTTGTAGGCAACTTGAATGAAACAGTACCGCTCAGACTACCGTTTGCAAAGTTTGCAGCCAAGTCTGTCGCTGCTGTAGGAGCACCTTCAGCAAGAGCCTCCGGAACGGTCATCATGGTGACGATGTTCTGGTTCGTGAATTCTCCTACCACTTCGGCGGCACCTGTTGTCAGGTTGATGGTATATAGCTTAGAGCTTCCGGAAGTGTCAATACCTGCCCAATAGAAAGTATTGTCCTTCTGGTCGATTTCACCACTCTGGAGATAGTACGCTCCTTCGCTGTCACTAATGTTAAGACCTGTTTCTCCGACCAGTGTCTCTTGTGCGGTTGAAGTGTCAATCTTGTATAGGGCACCGTCTTCTGCTACACCATACAATACGTTTTCTTTAGTAATACCGAGAGCAACATACATGTGGCTCAGCATACCGATGGTAGAACGGGTCTTGTTCTCGTAGTCAACGATACCAAGCTCTAAGCCCTGACCGTCAGCACTTAAGAAAGCACCGTAGATAGTACCGTTTTCTGCTGTCGCGGTTTCGGTTGCGATGAGAGATAGGTCGTCCAGATACTCTGATTCTCCAATCTGCTCCCATGTGTCGGTGTCAAACTGATATAATGAAGCTAACATCATTCCCCAGAAAGAGAAGTAGTTCACTACATACATCTTGTCACCAATGATTGCACCACCACCATTAGGCATGATGTTGGCATTCAGTCCAATGGCTTCAACACCGATGTTGCTTGCAGCCTTGAACTTGTAGAGGCCATAGAGAGGATTGTCCTTCGACCATGTGTTGTCGTCAAGAACAGTTCCCCACAGCTCTCTTCCGGATACGTATTTGGCTGCCTTCAATGGTACCCTCGGTTCAAGAGCCATTGCAGGCATGATGCCACCGCTACGCATCTCTTTGAGTCCGGAAAACTTATTCTGATTAAAAATCTTCCCTTTAAAAAGTTTTGGATAACTTGCCTTGACCTTCTCGTCGAGCTTGCGCAAAGCTGCCGGAGTAGTTTTTTCGGCCTTATGTAACACTGATACAGGAACACGACCACGCAAGCCTGATTCAAGCTTCTGCGCGTCAGTTTGCATTGGCAATAACAGCATCGCCGCTGTAGCTCCTGTGATGATGAAGTTAAGTTTATTATTCATAAGCAAAAAACATAATTTGTTGAATAATGTGTAGTATTTGTCCTTTTATGCTTGCAAATATATAGATAAAACCAATATGTCGCTAATAAATCGAAATATTTTTATTGATATCAGTTCTTTATTTTTACAAAATAACAAAATGTTATTTCAAAAAGACGGTTACACCTTATTTATATAATAGAAAAGAAAGAAAAGTTAGTGAAAAGTTTATAAAACGGAAGTTTATTAAATAGTTTTGGTGACAAATTGTAAAATGTACACTATTGACCTTAATTTGCTTTTTGTAAACTGTGTGTTTGTCTTTTTTTTAGTAAGCAAGCAAACTGCTGTCTTGATAATCAGCTTCTCGACAAGCAAGCAAACTGCCTCTCCCCCTTTAGGGGAGACGGG
>OQWM01000154.1_pt1 | contig 38321 bp, 26 predicted proteins | sample 1691531 | NCBI WGS metagenome assembly OQWM01 (sample SAMN03418257, study PRJEB22391) | human gut metagenome | biome: human-gut; feature: organic feature; material: feces | host: Homo sapiens | place: Tanzania | collected 2013-01
GGTCGATTGCCGCTTTGACCCGCCGCGGCGGGCGTTATTGATTTGGCGAAGGGAATGCTCTCCCCCCAGATGCTAGAGTTACTTAGCTTCAAAGGTACCATAGTCACCATTGACGCCATGGGAACGCAAACTGAAATCGCTTCGATTATCTCTTAAACCTAGTAGCATCAATGAATCATAGAATGCGACGGCCCTTGGGCTAGGGAGGCGCGGGGATTGGCTTGGAAATTGGGGGCTTGAAGGGGATTGGCCCAAGGGGGGAGCGGTGTATTGGCGTATGCCAATAGCCGCGCGGGGGGACACTTCCCCCCGTCATTATCAAAAAGTCATAAATAAATGGTGGAAAGTCAATATATATGCACGAGGATGGGGTAGTGATGGCTAAAAGAAGAATGAGTGTTTCAATAAATATATGTATTAAAGTGGGGGAGTTATTGTATGGAGGATTGTTCTGGTGTTGTGCGATACATGCGCCATAGGAAGAACATGCCGGGGAGGCCGAGAGCGGCGCTGATGATGTAGAATTGTGCCCATCCGAATTGGTCGACGAGGAAGCCAGCGCTCGACGAAATGAACGTGCGGCCGACGCTTGAAAGTGATGAAAGAAGTGCGTATTGCGTTGCTGTGAAACGAATATTGCACAGTTGTGCCATGAAGGCGACGAAAGCCGCGGTGCCCATGCCGCCAGTAATATTTTCGATGAGAATACATGCGGTGAGGGCCGAGGTGTGGGCGCCGATGTGAGCGAGCCAGACGAAGACGAAGTTTGAGACGATTTGGAGTATTCCTGCGATGACGAGGCATTGAAACATGGGGCGGCGTTTGACGAGTAGCCCGCCGATGAAAGTGCCGATGAGGACGGCGATGACGCCGACGACTTTTGTGACGGCGGCGATGTCGACTTTTGAAAAGCCGAGCATGAGATAGAAAGGGACCGAGAGCGTGCCGGCCATGGCGTCGCTGAGTTTAAACGTTGCAATAAAGAGTAGCGTCGTGAGTGGGGCAGGGCGCGAGCAGAAGTCTTTGAGCGGAGCAATGACGGCTTGTTTGAATTGCGTTATAAACTTTTGTAGTAACGATTGATTTGAAAATTTTGTTGTATGTTCGTCGGTTGCAATCTCTTCGTTGGCGTGCGCGTTATTGACGTTTGGGGGAGGGGTAATGTCTTTTTTTGTGAGATTGTCGGCGTCGTTGTTGACAAAATTGTATATAAGATTGTCGTTTGTGGGGTTTGTGGGGGCGTTTGTGTTATTAGGAGAAGTGCTGTTGTTGACAAAATTGTTTACAAGATCGTCGTTTGTAGAGTTGTTTTTAATATTTATAGAGTTATCGATAGTGATATCGTCGATGGAATTGTCGTCGGTGTTTGGTTTTTGGTAGAGTCGTGTGATCGACATCGTGACGATAGTGGTGCAAGCCATGACGCCAGCGGCGATGAAATAGACGACGTTCCACGGGAGGTATACGGCGAGGATGAGAGCGCCGGCGCCAGCGAGTAGCATTCCGGTTCGGTATCCTGCGACCGAGGCGGCAGCGCCCGCGCCTTGTGCGTCGGGTGAGAGGATTTCGATGCGCAGTGCGTCGATGACGATGTCTTGCATGGCCGAGAAAGACGCCGTGAGTAGGGCGCAGACGGCGATGGCCATCGTTTGGGTGGCTGGGTCGCAGAGCGCCATGCCGCAAAGGGAGGCTGCGAGGGCGCATTGGGTGAGTAGGCACCACGATTTTCGGTGGGCGAGGTGGCTTTTTTTGCGCGTAATGTGGAGCGCGTCGACGATGGGGGCGACGAGGAATTTGAGCGTGTAGGGCAGGCCGATGAGGGCGAATAGGCCGATTGTTTTGATGTCGACGCCCGATTCTGTGAGCCGAGCGGCGAGTGTCGAGGCGGTGAGTAGGAGGGGGAAGCCGCTGGCAATGCCGAGCAGAAAGACCCACAAGATGGGCATTTGAAGGTAGACCGACAACGTATCGCGCCATCCTTGCCGCTTTTTTGTGGTTGCTTCCATGCTAAGATGCCATTGTGTTGCCCATGTTGTGGCGTGATCGAGTTGGCGACTTCGGCCGCGTCGCTATTGCCGAGCGTGGCGCGAGCTTGGGTCGACGTCGTTGCGAATTGTCGCCTGTAGATGCTGGTGGGGGGCTATTGAAGCGCGATATCTTGGCAGCAACGGAAGCCGTCGGCCGCGCTGGGGCTGTATAGGAGCGCACCGTTTTGGGGAGGTAGGGACGATGTACATCGCAAATCTTCTTGCCCGGAGCTATAGGCGCCGCCCATCAGGATGCCTTCTTCGACCCATTCGCGCAAATTGCCCGACATATCGAAGACGTTAGCGTTCGATTTGCATTTGGTTTTTGAGCCGGTTGGGCTACTTTCGACGCCCGAGCTGGCGCATGCCGTGTTATCGAACTTTTGGCCATAGGGGTAATAATTGCTCCCGCATGCGGCCATCCATTCGTCTTTTGTGCAGAGTCGTTTCCCGGCGTCGAGGCAGGCGTTTCGTGCGTCTTCGTAGGTGACGTTGCCCCAAGGAATCGTGTTTTGCAGATTGCAAGCCATGGTGACGCCTGTGCCGGCGGTTTGGGCTGTTGCATTCGTTCGCGATGCTTCGAATTTATCGATGAGGAAGGCCGAGCCGGTCGACAGCGTGATGCGGACTTGTTGGGCTTCGTTTTCGCAGACTTCTTCGAGTCCGCACGAGGTGATGACGAGTGGGAGTAGGCAAAGTGCAAAAGAGAGAAGTAGTTTTTTCATCGTGTAGCTCCTTTACATCATTTCGTAGAGTTCGTTCCCGATAAAAAATATGTCGCCGCGCGCGATAGCTTCGACGTCGTGAATTTGGACGAAAGTCCCGTTAAATGCGACGTCGATGAGGAGTCCGCCGCGTTGGCTCCATCGGATGGAGAAGTGTCGGGGGCTCATTTTTTCGTCGTCGGGGAAGACGAAGTCGCCTTCTGATCGTCCGACGGTGATGCATCCGTCGGTGGCGACACATGCGCGGCCGCGCATGCCGCCTGCGAGTATTTCGACGAGTCGGAAGTTTTCGCCGCGTAGCGGAGCGGCATAGAATTCGGTGCCCGATTCTTCGCTATAGCGGTCGAGTGCGATGACTTCGAACAGGAACAAGTGATCGCCGGCGCGGATGATATCGTTATCGTGAAGAAGCGTTTTTTCGTCTTTTGTGCGCACGAAAACGCCGTTGAGCGAGTCCATGTCTTGAATTTGGGCACCGGATTCGGTGGCATCGAGTCGAGCGTGGACGGGGGAAACCGTCGGATCGGCTGAGACGATATCGGCGTTGTTGCGCCCAACTGTGACAGCGGGGAACGCATCGTAGAACTGGCCAGCATGATCGCCGGTGAGCACGCGCAGCGTGCGGCCGCGAATACCCAATAGTGGCGAGTACGACACGACGTCGCCCGCCGAAGCACCATCGTCGTTGACGGGTTCGCCGCAGACATTGCAAAACTTAAAACCGACGTGGACGGGCTTTCCACATCGTTGACATAGCCGAGTCATGCTTACCTCCTAGGATGCATTGCCCCAAAACACGAAACAACTTTGTATCGTATCGAATTGGGGCTTGCGACGCAACTATATTCATGTTGCCCGATGTGGCGGCGGCACCATCTGTGATGGGGCAGTGTATGATGTATTGCGATGGGGAGCGATGCTAAGAGATTGCGCCTCTGGATGATAGGAATCGACGCTTTAGTCGCAAATCTGCTTGGCGTCGGCCGGCGGTACGAATTTGAATGAGGCATCGTCGAGAGGTGCATTTATCTCGGGCGATTTGAACGTTATCTTATTGATATTGCCCATCGCGTCGTAAATCGTCACGCGATAGACTTTGGCCGTCGGCATGAGGATGTCGAATCGGATGCTTTCGAAAGCGAGCGAAGGGGTGAGTGGCGTGAGCAAGAGCTCGACTTGATCGCCTTTGACTTTGCCCAATTTGATCGAAAAGTCGTCTTCGATGCGCCCGGTGCCTGCCAAAAACGTGAGCGCCGTGGGCAATTGCGACGTCGCGAGGTTTTGTTTGCAGAACTGGCGATAGACGGGTTCCCACGACCAGAAAAAGCTGCCGTCGCTGAGTAGGAATCGCGATTCGGGTTTTTCGTAGTCCCAGCGCATGAGCCCAGGTTTTTTGAACCAGACGACGCCCGACGAAGCTTTTTTGACGCCGTCGACCGTTTCGAAGCTCTGATCGAACGATGCCGAAAACGTCTTTGCTGCGTCGTAGTATGCTTGAACGGCATCGACGTAGACGCGAGCGTCGTAGGCGACGATGCCGCCTTTCGACGTTTCGATGGCGCGATCGTCTTTGGCGGCGTGCATCGCGTTGGCGATGAGGCTCGAAACCGACGCATACGATTTCGGGTTAGAACCCGTTTTGGAGCTGTCTTGAGCTGTTTTGGAGCTGTCTTGAGCTGTTTTGGAGCTGTCTTTAGCCGTTTTGGAGCCGTCTTTAGCCGTTTTGGAGCCGTCTTTAGCTGTTTTGGAGCTGTCTTTAGCCGTTTTTGAGTTATCTTGAGCTGTATTGGCGCTATCTTGAGCCGTCTTCGAGCTGTCTTGAGCATACAAAGACATCGGCGTGAGTGCGAACAGGGCTGCTGCGAATATCAATCCTATGCTCTTTTTCATTTGTCTATCCCCATCATCGTGTATTTCACTCAATCTATTGCGTTGCGAATGCATTGCGAACGCATAACCCGGGCGAGGAGCCCTTGCGCCGAACGAATCCAAAATCTGTGCCGCATCTACTCAGACATCGTCTATTCGACCCATATCGTCATACGTCGGAGCGGCGCATCAAATGGTCAACTCGCTTCGCAATGGCAAGAAAAATATGCTTTTTCGACTTTTTCGTGCATTTTTTTGTCGCCATGCTCATGATTTCCCTTGTAGATACGCTAGATTTTTGGATTTTTGCGATGTGCTCATCGCAAAAGTTCGTCGAGAATCGCTGTGTTGTGAATAAAATTCACGATATCTCTGGTAATCTCGAATGTATTTCATGGAAATTGCGTTTTGAGAGCATAATCATGAATATCATTCATGCAGTGCAAACTCGGCGCGAATCCCATCCAAGAGTAACGAATATCGCGATGCTTTTAATCGGAGGATCGAGTGCTTCTGTCGAAAAAAATTCAAGTCGTCTTTGACTATTTCATGATCACGTTGGGGAGTTTTATCTCAGCCATCGGTCTAGCTCTATTCAACATCGAGGCAGACGTCGTTCCCGGCGGCGTGACGGGGCTTTCGATGACGATAAACTTCGTCTTCGATTACCTCACCGTCGGTCAGCTCATCATCCTCCTCAATATCCCGCTTTTCATTTGGGGCGTCGTCGAACTCGGGAGCGCCTTTGGGATTCGGACGTTTTATGGCTTCTTTAGCAATGCCTTTTTTATCGACTTGCTACGCGGCGACGTGCCCGGATTTCGTTGGCTTCATCTCCAAGATTCGGCGACAATCCAGTACTTGCTCACGCACGATTTCTTTTTCTTCATCTTCATCGGCAGCCTTTTCATCGGCATTGGGCTTGGTCTCGTCTTCAAGTTCAAGGGCACGACGGCTGGGACAGAAATCGTCTGTGCGATTCTCAAGAAGCGCTTTGGAATATCGCCGGGGCTTTCGATGATGATCGTCGATTTCTTCGTCATCGCCATCGCCACCGTCGTGCTCTATCAAAAAGGCACAACCGAGATCCCCGCGATTGCGCTAGCGTTCTATGCGCTCATATCGCTTTATTTGTCGAGTTGGCTCATCGATCTCGTCGTCTATGGCTTCGATTATGCGAAAAAGATCATCATATTCAGTACGAAAGTCGACGAAATCTCCGATTTCATCATGAAGCATCTCGATCGCGGCGTGACGTCGTTCTACGCTCGCGGTATGTATACGAAGAAAGATAAAGACGTTCTGATGACGGTCGTCAGTCCGCGCGATGCCCGCGAGTTGGCACCGCATATCCGCGAGCTCGACCCGAATGCCTTCTTAATCGTCGAAAACGTGCACGAAGTCTTGGGCGAGGGATTCCGAAGCCGCGAAGAAGTCGATCTCAAGTTCCTCAAGAATGTCCAAAGACGCGAGGCGGCCGAGGCCGCGGCACAGGCCGCACAAGCCGCTATTCGCGCCGAACTCGCCGCGCAAATCGCCGACAAAAAGGCCCTCGACGCCCGAGCCATTGCCGATAGCGCCACGACCGATCACGAAGCAGCTGTTGCAAAAGCCGATGCCGAAAACGCCGAATCGCAAGCGATTGCCGCTCGCGAAGACGCGCAAAAAGCTCGCGAGCACGCCGTCGAACTCGAAGCCGTCGCCTCGAGCATCGAACAATGCATCGATCTCGACGAGGTCATCGCTCAGAAGTAGGCGTTTGTTTCGTTTGCGAAGTTTTCTTTTTTGGTTTGTCGAGCAAAGCCGCCCATTTAGGGCGGTTTTTTTGTCATCGATCTCATTCGTCGCAAACATCAAATATGATTTGTCGAGCAAAGCCGCCCATTTAGGGCGGTTTTTTGTCATCGATCTCATTCGTCGCAAACATCAAAAATTCGACATATCTCCGAGAAGTCATAAAATCGTCGTTCGGCTTTTGTGCGAAAGGCGTGTGCGATGGCAAATTTTATATCTACGATACGGATTCAAACTGTGGCGATCTGGGGCATTTTTTGCGCTCCGTCGCCGTTATTTGCTCTTCCCCTTGCGGCGCAAGACGACGTCGGTGCGCCGTCGAATTCGACGCCCGAAGCGCAAATTCCCCCGTCTCCAACGCCGTCTTTGCGCCAAATGGCGCACGAAGAGACGACAAATGCCATCAAACAAACAGCTCCCGAGACGCCTGCCAAAAGCCCTAAAGCGAAGCATTCGGCAAGCGCCTCTACGCCGCACCCATCGAGCGAGCGATTCGTCTATCGCGACAAGCTCGCCATTGCCGATCTCAAGCGACTCCAAAACTTCGATGGCTGGTTTCTCAAAGCCGCTTGGGCCGTCGTCAACAAAGTCCATTGGCGGAAACAATCGCTCTTGAGCTATACATTTCACGATGTCAACGACGACGGCGCCTACGAAGCCATCGTCTTAGCGCAGACCGAGCGACGCGGCACGCTACGCCAAAGCCTCGCCATCTACTCTTTCGACGACGATTTGGCGCCCATCTTGCGCTTCGAACACCACCAAAACATCGCCTCGACGGTCGCGAACTACACGCGAACAGTCGGCGATTCGCCCGCCAACCGCGGATTTGCCTTTTGCGAAGATTGGCGCATTGCTTCGTGGCAATTCCACGAATGCCACGACCTCTTCTTCGATGCACAATGGCGGGCTCGCGTACAAGCCTACGAAATCACGACGCGCGAGCCGCAGGCGCACGCGGCGCAATACAATCGCTTCGATTTCGAACAGATGACGGCAACGCGCACATATTCCCATCTTCCCGATGGATCGTTTTTGCCAGCCCGCGCCCAATCCGCCGATTACGAAATGGTCTTTGCTCCATACGACGAAACGAAATCGATCGCTTTGTCGCCCAATCGAAGCGCCAAATACGGCACGAAATCGACCCCGCTTTCTTATGCCGTTTCTTGGAACGACGATGCACTCAATATCGCCATCGATGCGCATGATGACGATGTATTCGGTTCGATAAACGGAATTCAGAATAATATACAATCAAATCATCAGGGCGCGAAACAATATTCAAAGCCGACGTTACGCGCGATGATCGACGACATGGCGCACGACGTCGCTCGATCGCAGTCGCCGATGTGTCGCGAAACGATGGCGCTTCAGACGATCGACCACGTCGAAGTTTGGCTCGATTTGGCGCCCGCCCTTCAAATCGACCGCAACGCGCCGCAAACGTGGCAAGCGGAATACGAAAAATCCTACAATCAATCGCCCTATCGCCACGAAATCGATGCCGACGTCTACGCCTTTGCCATCACGGCAAACGGTTGCATCGTCCCGATCCACCCGATGCGTGACTATTGGCGCGGCTTGCCGATCGCACATGTCAAGCCGACGCCGAGCGGCTACGTCGTCGATGTTCAAATACCGGCCTCGTTTTTGGGCGCCCAATCGATGCAAAAAATCGCCGGTCCTCAGGGCATTGGCATGAGCCTCATACAGCACGATATCCACGAAAACGGCGATTTCGAGTCGTCGAAAACGAGCCAATGGCAATGGGCCGATCCGTTTACCTTCGGTCAACTTTGGCTTTTGCGCACCACATCGACCAAATCGCCGACATTCCCCTTCGAGTGGAACAAATTCCTCAATTGGCAATGAACTATTCAAAAGTAGGCCGTTTTGCGCTATGCTAAGCGGTCAATGAGTAGTGTTTTGCCGCCTTGGCCCGAGTTATCGTGTGCGTCTGGCGTCGCAGTTCGCCGCTGCACCGCCTTGGCGGCACTTTTCACGCGATTAAAGAGTGAGGTTGCCATGCGCATTGCCGATTTCCTGTTTGCCAACTTCTTGCCCCAACAACGCGCGACGATCGCCTTTCAAGCCGGAATCGCCGACCACCTCGGAGCGTTCATCCGCCAGATTTGGCCCAACGGTCGCGTTCTCATCGTGGCACAGCCGCGTTATCGCGAGTATTGCGAGCGCAAACTCATCGCCGAATTGCGCGCACAAGGCGTCGACGCCCCCTACTGCCTCTGCCTCGAACAGCCCGGTGTCACGCCGCTACAACAAATCCAAGAGTCGCTCTCGGATGGCGTTCTCGAAAAACTTTCTGCAATATTTTCGCTTGGCGACAATATTTTATTCAAATACGTCCGCGAGCAGTCGTCGATCGTCGGGATTCCTTGTGGCGCGCTCCTCGACGAATTTGCCGACCCCCACGCCTTCGACGCCATCGCCGAAAACATCCCGTTTGCCTCGGCTATCTTCTTCGACATCGATGCCATTGCCGAACGGCTTAAAGGGCGCACGGACGATGCCATTTGCGCGCTCGAAACCGAACTTTATTCGCTCAAGGCCGACATGCTTGCGATCAATTCGTTCAATAAGCCTGTAAATAAAATATTACTCGACGCCGTCGAACAATCTGCCCCCGACCGAAGCCTCGCCAAATTCGTTCCCGATGAAGATTCGCTTGCACAACTCGCTGAATCATATTCGTGGTTTGCCATTAGTTGTCGAATATTCCACGAAACGCAAGGGACGTCGTTCGAGACCGTCGCCGATTATGTGCGAGCAGCCGCCGATATGCCTACGTTTACCCATACGCAGCACGCGCGTCTTTTGGCGCAAGTCTTCGATGCCGCCCTCGAAATCGAATCGCTCGAAATCGACCCCGACGCCTGCGCCAGCCGCCAGCCACCCAAAGAAATCCTCACGCGCACACTCCAACAAACACTCCTCGAAGACGGCGTCAATTTCGCCTGGCTCAAACGCGCGGAGGCGAATTATTCCGACCGTATCGCCATGCGCAACGAACTCAATTCGGTTTTACTCAATTGGGATGAATTTTGTGCACACCTACGCGCCATTGCCGACGTCATGCGCGCCATTGCTGCCGACGACCCCACGGCCGATGACCTCGATCCCGCGCTCAAAAATGCCTGGATTCACGCCGCCCGCTTTGCCCCGAAACACAGCTATCTCAAGCTATTCGCCGATATGGGCATCGTCGAATCGTCTTTATATTTGTAATTTTGAGCTCGGCGGTGCTATTTCGCCTACGGCTCAATACGCCCGCCTGCGTGGCTATTTCGCCTACGGCTCAATACGCCACGCTTTGCGCAGCTATTTCGCCTACGGCTCAATACGCCACGCTTTGCGCAGCTATTTGCCGCAGGCAAATACGCCGCGCTCGTCGGGCTATGCCGGCAAGCGGCATACGCCCTCCATGTTTGACTATAATTCGTTCCTAAGAGCTTTTCTTCGATGAAAATTCGCATACTCAGCTTGCTTTTGTTTTTAATACCACTCCCCGCCGTCGCCCAAACTTACGAAACGATCGATGCCTGCCAAGCCCTCGATCGCGAAATCACCGCCGCCCAAGAAGAAGCGGCTGCGCTCTCGAAACTCTTCGATGGCACAAACGACGAAACCGCCTACCTCAGCGATCTCTACGAGGGGATTAAAATACTCACCAAAACTGGCGAAATGTTCTTCAAAGCAGCCGATAGCCACGAGACCGCTTGCAAAGATGCGCTCAAAGCTGCCAAAAATGACGACGCACTACTCGCGCTTTACGACCGCTATCTCATGCCAGCTCAAACGGCGAAGGCGTTTTTCAAAAAAGCGCGATCGGCCGCCATTGCACTCAATCGCCAAGGCGACGTCGATACGTTTAATCAGACGATGGTCGAATTCGATACGACTGTGATGCAAATCGTCGGCGTCTGCGAAACAGACCTCGCTGCCTCCGATAAACTCCCGCTTTGTAAAGCCATATCGGCAAAATTTAGCGATGCACTCCAACCCTAAAACGACTTTTTTAGCGACATATCGCAAGGCCCAAACCCCACAGCAGACGCACTTTTGCCCCGGTTGTGGGCACGGCAATATATTGAAGTTTGCCGACGAGGCACTCTGCGAGTTTGGCGTTGCCGATAGGGCGATATGGGTTTCGCCCGTCGGATGCGGCGGTTTGACCGATTCTTATATGTCGGTGTCGCATATATTGGCGGCGCACGGGCGAGCCTCGGCCGTCGCCACGGCGGTGAAGCGGTTGCATCGGCAGGCGATTGTCGTAGCGTCGCAAGGCGATGGCGACTTGGCATCGATCGGCTTGCTCGAGGCGATTCACGCCGCCAATCGCGGCGAAAATATCACCGTCTTATTTATCAATAATGCCAATTTTGCCATGACTGGTGGGCAGCTCGCTCCGACGTCGTGGATTGGGCAACAAACCGCGACATCGCCCAATGGCCGAGTTTTGCATGAGCACGGGGCTCCGCTCAAAATTTGTGAAATACTCAATCAGATCGAAGGCCCTGCGTTTATTGCGCGTTGTGCCATAGGATCTTGCAAGCAAATAATCGAAACGAAGAATATCATTCGAAAGGCGATTCGCAACCAAATCGACGGTCACGGCTATAGTTTTGTCGAAATATTGTCGCCTTGCCCATCGAATTGGCATTGTTCTCCCAGCGCGGCGCGGCAACGCATCGCCGATACGATGGTAAAGACGTATCCGCTCGGCATCTTTCGCGACGAATCGCGCCGCGCCTGGATCGAGGCTCGCCATTGCCCAGAACCTTATACGCCAGCAGGCACTGCCGAGGCGTTTGCACGCCTCGCTCAACCGATAAAACCGAGCAGCGAACGCCTTTTGCCAATCTCTGGCGATGTGTCGATTTGTTGTTCGGGGTTTGGCGGCCAAGGCATTATGACGCTTGGGCGTGCGCTGTCGCAAATCGCACTCGCTTCGGGCTACGAAACGACGTGGATGCCCTCGTATGGCCCCGAAATGCGCGGCGGCGCCGCCAATTGTTTCGTGCGCATATCGCAAGATCCAATCGCCGCCCCGATTGTCGACGTTCCCGATTATCTCATTGCCATGAATGCACCGGCTTTCGAGAAATTTTCTTCGAAAGTAAGTGAAAATGGTGCAATTTTGTTCGATATCGATCGCGTAGGCGACGTTGCATCGCGATCGACGGCGGCGAAGAAATATGGCATTTGCGCGACGCAAATGGCGACGCAAGCAGGCGAGCCCAAGAGTGCCAATTTCGCCTTATTGGGGGCATTTTTGAAATGCGTTGGCGCCGATTTATCGGGCTTTCGGGCAAATGAAAGTATGAAATTATTGGCCAATCATTGGAACGCCATCGAAGCGGGATTTGGTGCGCTCTAGCGTAGCCAAAAGGCACGGCGTATTGAGCCCGCGGGGCGAAATAGCCGTGCGGCGTAGGCGTATGCGCGCAGCGAAGCGAGCACATAGCCGTAGCGGCGGCGTAGCCAGCAAAAGCGTATTGCCCCCCCAAGCGGGGGGGCAATAGCGTTGCCCAAGGCAAAACATCAATCAAAACAAGGGGTTAGTTGACGACGTCGACGTGGATTTCGCCAGGTACGATGATGTAGACTTCGCGTTTGCCGAGTGAGAGGTTTGTCGTCGGGTTGTAGAGTTCGATTTGCGCCGAGAATGCTTGGGCGGTTCGTTTGGGTGCGACGCAATCGTCGTTTTGTGCGATGACGTCGAAGTGGAGTTTTGCGCCTACGCGGTTGATGCTCGACGTGCCGGCGGCAAAGTTGCTGAAGCCGTTGAAGTAGTCGAGATCGGGGTCGGTGGGGTTGGCTTTGAACTTTTCTTTAGTGGCGACGGGGTTGCACGAGGCTTCGGGCTCTTGGGGCGGTGCGACGTATTTGTTGGCGACGACGCGTTTGATGAAGCAGGCGGTCGTTTTGTCGGAGCCGGGGATGGGCGAGCCGATGACGCGCGTGGCGACTTCGTTTGTGCCGTATTTGACGAGGGCGTCGATGCCGTCGACGAGCGTTTCGGAAAGCGATGCGCCGTTGACGATGCCGTAGCTGAGTGTGCACTTGCCGTCGTTTGGATCGACGCTGCCCGCGGCGGTCGTGACGGTGCAACATTTGTTTTCGCCGCAAGTCCAAGTGTTATCGGACTTTTTGAACGCGCACGCGGGGACGATGGCGTTTGTTTCGGTCGACGTGTTGAGCAAGACGGGATGTTGTGCGCCGGCGGCGATGCCTTCCTGGTCTGCGTTTTTCTTTGCGTCATCGCTGCTGCGGCGATAGACGGAGATGATGCGCGCGCCCTTGTCTTTGTAGAGTTGGTGCACAGCTGCGTCGGTGTGCGGGTTTTGGATATATTTAGCGTTGTAGGGATACTCTTTGAGTCCGAAACCGTTGGCGAGCGTTGAGGCGTGCGAAGGGGCGTCGGTGACGTGGACGACGACGGGCAACGATTCGTTTCGGAATCGAGCGCCGCCCCAGCGATCGGCTGTTGGCGTGATGGCTTCGAGTGGCGTCCATCCTTTTGGTTCGCCCGTGCAATACGTTCCGTCGTTAGCCATGGTGGCGTATTTCGTCTGCGTTTCGCTTGTCACGGTATCGGCGCCGGCGATTTGCCAGAGCGATTCGTAGCCAGCTTCGGGGTAATCGGCGCCGTCGGTGAGGGCATAATTATTCACAGCACCCGTCAAAACACCTTGATCTGTCGTAACATTGGCAAGCATGAGCCACGGCTTATCGGCTTGGTAGCTAGAACGCTGAGTTGGGTATCCGTAGTGAACAGAATCGTTCCCGAGAGTGATGGGGAAATCGGCGAAAGCGCTAATGCCGAAAGCGGAGTCGGAGACGCGCTCTTTCGTTTTTGGAATGATCGTGCTCCCTAGCTTACTTTTGATATCGTCGATTTCTGCTTGCATCGAGCCGGTGACGTCGAGATTGATGACGACGTCGAGTTTTGAAACCGATGGCGAGAAGATGAGGTTGTCGGATTTTTCTGGACCGTTTTTGGGCAATTCGAAATAGAAGTCGAAGATGTCTTTGACTTCGACGGCTGCATCGCAAATGACTTGATCAGGAGATGAGATGAGTTCAAATTGTCCGATTTGGGTCAACGACGGGATTTTGTAGCACTTTTTCGTCTCCTCGCAATTTTTGTTTTGTTCGATGGCGAATTGAGCGGCTGCGTATTCGGCGGCGTCGGAACCGCCGTCGCCATCGGAATCGGGCGACAGGCGCGTATTGGTAGCGACGAATGGGTATTTTTGGGGGTCGCAGTTGACTTCGTCGCCGTCGGGTAGGCCGTCGCCGTCGCAGTCGGGCGATATGACGCACAACGTCTTGACGCCTTCGGGAGTGGTGTAGAAGAGGTCTTTTTCTTCGGCGTCGGGGATGGTGTCGCCATCGGAGTCGAGGTCGTAGATGTCGAGATTTCCGTCGCCATCGGTATCGATTTTGAGTTCGGTGGAGTCGGGAATGGTGTCGCCATCGGAGTCGGGTGAGTTATAGTCGGGGATGGTGTCGCCATCGGAATCCCAAGGATTATCGGGGGTACCAGGTTCGCAAGGAGCGGTTCCGCACAAGCGCCCGGGAATGATTTGCCCGTCGCGAACGAGGGTGAAACCGGCGATTTCTTGAACGTCGTGGAGGCCGTCGCCGTCGTTGTCGTATGATTGGAAATCGGGGATGGTGTCGCCATTGGTATCGGAAAGCGGGATGCCGTCGACCGATTTGACGACGACGCCATTGAGAGTAAATGGTTTGCACGAATCGGCGACGACGATATTGCCATCATCGTCGCGGAGTGGATCGCCGTTTTCGTCGCGATTGACTTTGCAGAGTCCTTCGACGGCGTCGGGGATGCCGTTTCCATCGGCGTCGAGCGAGAGGAAGTCGGGGATGGTGTCACTATCGGAATCGATGGGGTCTTCGTAGAGCTCGCGGTCGGTGCCCGCTTCGACTGAATCGGGGATGGTGTCGCCGTCGGAATCGAGGTCTTGGCAATCGGGTGTGCCGTCTTCGTCTTTGTCGTTATCGCAGCGATCCCAGAAATCGGGGATCGTATCGCCGTCGGTATCGGTCGTTTTGAGTCTGTCTTCTTCGGTGACGATGGCACACGTTCCATCGACGCATTCTCCGATGCTGCAGATGACTGACTCCGAGCAGGCGCTCCCGAGCCCCGCCGTTTTGAGGCATTTGCTCGTTTTGGCGTCGCAGACGAGTTTTGTGGCGCATGGGAGCGTGTCACTGCACGATTCGCCGGCGGCAGCTGTTATCGTACAGACGCGAGCGAGGCATGTGCCTTCTTGGCATTGCTTGTCGTTTTGACATTGTGAACCAATAATCCCGGCGTTTGGATTAGAGTTGCCGTTTGAGATGTTCTCGTTGATGCAGAAGCCGTTTGTGCATTTGCCTTCGACGCAGACAATGCCATCGCCACATGCCTGACCGAACGTGGCGTTCTTGAGGCAGACGCTATCGACGCAGCTATAGCCGATGAGGCATGGTGTGAGTTTTGCGTCGCAAACGCTGGGGTTTTTGAGATCTGTTTTGCTATCGTCGGAGCAACCGCTCACCATGGCCAGAGCGGTGCACAACAATGCACAATATCCTAGTTTCGTGTACTTCATATAATACTTCCTCCAGTCTATCCAAAATGGGACACAAACGACCCGCACCATTTTAGCATAATGGCAGTTGATTTTCCACATTGGAACGCGCGTGGCGACGCAAAAACGGCGATTGCTGGGGGGGATTTGCGCGGCAATGGTGGATAAGTGCTTGATCGGACGCCGTCGTTTGGCGTATGAAGCCCCATTTCGAGCAATTTGGCTCGCCATCTCGATGGATGAGTTTGATGGAGATGGAGATCGATTTTAGTTTTTTTGTCGTCGGCGTAGCCGATGAAAGGCAGAAGATATATGCAACCAGGTCTGATACAGCGCCTTAGCCCGAATCTTCGAGGCTGGCAACGCCGCCAATTGCGCGGGCTCGCTCACAATCTCAAACCCGTCGTCCACGTCGGGCATTGCGGTCCATCGCCGCAAGTCGTCGAACAACTCGAGTCGGCGCTCTACACGCATGAACTCGTCAAAGTCAAGGTCATCAATACGTGTACGGTTTCGCTCGAAGACGTGGCGATCGCCTTGACCGAAGCCACGCATAGCGATTGCGTTCAGCAAATTGGTCATATCCTCGTATTTTATAAGGCAAATCCCGACGAACCGCGAATTGAATTAGTGAAGCACGGCAAGTCGGACGACGACGACGAGGATTAAAGGGACAGGAGTTGAGAGATGTTGCAAATATCCGTCGATGAGCGCTGGCCGAATGCGCGCCAAATCGAACGCGTTGCACAAATCATCGAATCGGGTGGGTTAGTCGTCTATCCGACCGACACGATATACGGGCTCGGTTGCGACATGATGAATCGCAAATCGGTCGAGCGCGTTTACGAAATGAAGGGCAAGAATCGCAAACATCCGCTTTCGTTTATCTGCCCCGATTTGAAGAATATCGCGCGTTTTGCCGTCGTTTCGAATATCGCCTATCGCCTGATGAAGCGCATTTTGCCTGGGGCATATACGATTATCTTGCCAGCGGCTCGCGAAGTACCGCGCATGATGATGAGCAAGACGGCGACAGTCGGCATACGCGTGCCCGATCATGCCGTGACGCGGATGCTCGTCGAACGGCTCGAAAACCCCATCGTCACGACGTCTGTTCCATCGCCCGAACACGTCGCCTTTAGCGATCCCGACGAGATAGCGCGTCGCTTGCCATTTCTCGATGCGATCGTCGATTGTGGGCTCATTGCGCCCGAACCGTCGACGATTATCGATTTGACGACCGACGTTCCACGGCTCATTCGCCAGGGAAAGGGTAGCATCGACGCCATCCCCGATATCGTCGTCGATTAACGGCATTTGCCGCTTGGCGGATTTCGTTTGGAATAGGTTGCAACGAACTGCCGTTCCATAAAATGGCGCCAATCAGTGGCTACTGACAAACGGCAATTGCTTGTCTGGGCCGAGTTTTATCCGTATATTTTCAATCTTCGATTTTTTGCAAACCGCCGTATTGCGTGGTTGCAAACCGACATCATACAAAGGAAATTGCGATGGCATACAGAATGGAACACGATTTATTGGGCGAACACATCGTTGAGGGCGATGCATTTTATGGCGTTCACACCGTTCGTAGCGTCGAGAATTTCGGAATTACGGGGCGCAGAGTGCATCCGTCGTGGATTCATGCCATGGGCGATGTCAAACATGCATGTGCCAAGACGTCGCACGAATTGGGGGCTTGGGCCGATGACCCGAAAAAAGCCGAAGCGATTTTATGTGCATGTCGTGAAGTCGCCGACGGCGACTTCGACGAACAAGTTCCCATCGATCCGCTACAAGGTGGTGCTGGGACTTCGCTCAATATGAATATCAACGAAGTCATTGCCAATCGCGCACTCGAATTGCTCGGGCTCGAAAAGGGCTCTTATGACCGCGTTTCGGTTCTCGACGATATCAATTATCAGCAGTCGACGAATGACGTTTGCCCGACGGCAGCCAAGATCGCCCTCATTCGCCAGATCGATGCCTTCTTGCCCGCCCTCAAAACGCTCGAATTGATGTTGCGTCGCAAAGCGGCAGAATTGGATTCCGTCGTCAAAGTCGGTCGAACGCAGTTCCAAGATGCCGTTTTGACGACGCTTGGATTCGAGTTCAAAGCTTACGCCGAGGCGCTTCTGCGAGATTTTGAACGATTTGTAAGAGTTCGGAAAGACCTCCATTGCGTCAACTTGGGGGGCACCGCCATCGGGACGTGTGTGAGTGCTTCGCATGAATTCGTCGCGCAAGTCGTCCCACATTTGGCAGAAATCACGCATTTCGAGCTCAAACAAGCCGACGATCTCATCGATGGAACGCAAAATCTCGACGTCTTTTCGACGGTGAGCGGTGCGCTCAAGACGCTATCGCTCAGCCTCATCAAAATGTGCACCGATTTGCGATTCATGTCTTCGGGGCCGCAGGCGGGAATCGGCGAAATCTCGTTGCCCGCGCGTCAGGCGGGTAGCTCGATTATGCCGGGCAAAGTCAACCCAGTTATCCCCGAGGCGATGACACAGGCGTGTTTCCTCGTCATTGGGCACGATACGACGGTATCGTATGCCGTCAGCCAAGGGCAATTGGAGCTCAACGCCTTCTTGCCGCTCATCGCCGATTGTTTGCTCAATGACCTCGATATGATGCGCAAGGCGTGCACGATGATGACGCATCACTGCATCGAAGGCATCGTCGCCAATGTCGATAAATGCCGCGCAGGCGTTGCCTCGTCGACAGCCCTCATCACGGCGATGGTCGAGCGCATCGGTTACGATCGCGCCTGCGCCATCGGCATCGAAGCCGCCGACGAAGGCAAATCCGTGAAGCAAAAACTCCTCGAACTCGGATTGCTCGATGAGGCCACGATCGATGCTCTGACGGGAGCGGAAGCCGTCCGTTCGACGATGAAACGATGATGCAAAGCGCCCGTTGGGCGCTTTGTCTTTATGCACCGATCGATGCGCCCACTTGGGCGCCGAAAAGCCGTCTGTTCGATGATGAAACGATGATGCAAAGCGCCCGTTGGGCGCTTTGACGCGATATTGCTCGGTGTCATCGCAAAGAGCGGCGCGTATTTGCCCGCAGGGCGAATAGCGCCGCGCGCCGCCGTATGCGCGCAGAAATAGGCGGCGCCAAACCGTCGCCGTATGCGCGCAGAAATAGGCGATGCAAAAAAAGCTGCGTATTTGCCCGAGGGCAAATAGCAGCTTCCCAAAAAACAAAAGAATATTCGATTAAACTCGTTAATTAATGTTTTTTCTTCTTATTCTTTTTGTTTTCTTTGGATTCGGCAGGGGCGTCGTTTGAGTCGTTGTTGTCGGCGTTGTCGGCGTTGTCGCAACCTTCGGCGTTGTCGGCGTTGTCGCAACCTTCGGCGACGACATCGGCCGTTTCGACGTTTTCGACGTTTTCGACGTGTTGTGCGTCGTGATGCTCTTCGTAGTGCACTTCTTCGTGATGTTCTTCATGGTGCTCATCGTGGTGCACTTCATGATGTTCTTCGACGTGTGCTTGTGCGGTTTGTGCGACGTCTTGAGCGAGGATGAGTCGTTCGACGGCGGCGTGAACGCGTGCGGCATCGGGGGCATTGGCCTTGAGGTATTCGAGCAACGACACGAGCTGAACGTCGGTCATGGGATCGGGATCCTCTTTGATTTGAGCGAATTTTCGCCAATTGTTGAGCACATTGCGCGCCGATTGATAATCGAATCGCATTTCGAGCAAGTTGGTAATTTGGGTCTTCGTTGCACCCATGAGAAACCTCCATGAGAAATGTCACGCGTGCGCATGACGAATTGAACAAGAGATAGAAATATAATGCGACTTATTTGTCGGTTTCTTGAATTTCCTGCGATGCACCATTGACGGCGTCGCCAGTCGGCGTTTGGACTTCTGTAATGGTGAGTCGGTGAGCCGTTTTGCCGCGTTGTGGGAATTCGAAGCACTTGTAGCAGAGTGCTTGTTTTGATCCGTCGTCTTGGTCTTCGATGACCCATCCGCCGGCGAGTCCGCGAGTTTCGTAGGCATCCCATTTGAGTCGCGTGCCACAATATTCGCATTTGCCTTGGCGGTGTTTGAATACTTCGTATCGTGCTTTTTCGTCCATAAAAACGCTCCGAAAAGGTGGAGATTTGCCGCACGCAGAGGTGCGGCGAATAGATTAAAGTGCCTGATAGAACCAGAATCGATACATGTTGATATCGCGAGCGGCGGTGAGTGCTTTTTGTGTAACTTTGAGCACTTCGGAGGTGACGAATTCGGCGGGGATGAGGAATGGCCAGTTGCGCCATCGGAAACGTTTGTCGGAACCTGCGCATTGCGAGATGCCGACGCGCATTTCGTTGGCATAGTATTCGATTTCGAAGTCGCCGCGAGCGTAGTCCATTCGTCGGAGCAACATGACGGGTCGGTTTGGCGTGACGTTGTGAATTTCGAACGACGTGTAGCCGCCTTCGTGGGCTATGCCGACGTCTTCGACGGTGACGCCATCTGGGTATCGGATGCGTTGTCGAGCGCGCCAGGAGTCGCGAGCTTCGTTGATTTGGAAGGCGTGAGCGACTTCGCTGTCTTTGTTGAGCACGTCGATCGTATCGATGAGCGTCCATTCTTGTCCGTCGATGCAGACGACTTCGGGCAAATCGCCGCTCCATTCCTTGACCTTTGTCCATTCTTGGGAGATGGCGCTTTCTTCGTTTTCGAGGACGGCAGGAGCGATTTCTTCGCCGACGAGAGAGGCGAGGGAAACGGTGCCTTTTTCTTTGACGGCGAGGACTTGATCGAGGCTATCGAAGTTGATGAGCTCGTTTTCGTCGACAGCGAGGCTTTTTTCATCGACGAGGTCGCGGAAGACTTCGACGGAGTGTTTGAATTGTCCGAAGTCTTTCATGGCTTTGAGCGTCGGTTTTGTCGCTTCGATTTCGTTGACGGTATCCCATTCGAGGTCGCCGATATTGGAGAGCAGTGGCATGATGTTTTGAGGGCCGACGGTGCCCGATTCGAGCAACATGTCGACGGTCATCATGCCGAGGGCGGCGCTATTGGCGGCGAGGACTTTTTTGTCGCGAGCCATGCGATAGTAGCTGTCGCGTTGTGTGGCGATGAGCTTTCGGAGGCGGTTGATGAGCTCCATGGGGAGGTAGCCGCCGACGACGCCAGCGCGCGGCACGTAGCGTAAATCGATTTCGTTAGGTCCCGGTTCGAGGGGATCTTTGGCGTCGGTAATCTTTTTGGCGTCTTCGGTGAGGTAGACGCGAGCGATTTCGACTTCGCGCGAGATATCGGGTTCGGTAATCGATATTTCGATGGCGGCTTTTTCTTGGATTCGGCGATGCCCCTTGAAATCGAGGTTTTCTTTATACGAAATGAAATCGGTGAATTCTTCGACGTATTTGACGACGAAATAGATCGTCAGGGGGAGTTTGAAATCGCCTTTGTTAATCGCCTTGATTTCGGTTTCGTAGAGGATGATGTCGTTGCCTTGTCCGTCGATGGCGTAGCCGGGGGCGACTTCGACCGACATATCGGCTCGTCCGCGAGCGCGGACTTTGAGCTCTTGTTTGTATCCGGGCACCATGCCCGCGCCGTGGAAGCATCGGTTGTGCAATTTGTGCTTCTCGACGTGATACATTTCGGCATCGTTCCAGTCTTTTGTGGTGGTCACGAAGCCTTTAAAAAAATTAATTCTCTTAAAACCCTGGTCTTCTGCCATGATCTGCACCTTATGGATGGGATCTGTTGAACACAGATATCGTTCAATAAAACGCTAAATACGTACCAATCGCCTATTCTTCGCCGGGGAGTCGTTCGACTTCTGCCTCACCCAATTCGACGATTTCTTCGCCCGAGCCGATGACGTAGCCTTGTTCCTCGTCGCCAACCAGGAGTTGGAACTCGGAAAGCGCAACTTTTTTGCCCTTGAAACGAAGATAATACATCGTATGGGCAGGTTTTTCGGCGCGAATGATATCGTGAATCTTGATGATCGTATATTCCGATATCGATTCGGGATCGAGTGGGATATCGACGATGAAGCAGTGCGAGACGTTGACGACGGGGAAGATAATCGTATCGAAGTCCATCGTCGAATGAACGCCGATTTGGAAACCGTGAAATGGCCAAGCATTTTCGATGATTTCCGGTTCGACGTCGGTAAAAATCGACAAAAATAGCTTCAGTCCTTTGACCGTGCCGCGGATGCGATAGTAATCGACGGCGCGTCGCAAGAGGTATCGCTTTTTGCCCTCGGGCCAATCTTCGTCCAAGACGAAACCGATCCAGCCAGCGAGCCAAGGCAAGAAGTTGGCGGGCGTTTCGTAGGGGCTAAAGAGGCTCGGAATGTTGTCGATTTTGTCCGATACGGAATCGACCATGTGGCGGACGATCCACATAAAATCTCGCAAAAACGTATGACCATCGTAAGTCGCCGTGCGATAGATGCCGGGCAAAAATTCGCAATATGACCGGCATGCCACGTTTATCGTGACAATCGTATCGGCGTCGACGATCTGACCTTTCGGCGGATCTTGACTTAAGACGCTGTAGGGCGTTTCGAAGCTTTCTTCGAATTTGACATCGGGCTTTGGAAAACCGTTGAGCACCAAAAAAGTCGATGCATCTTTTGCCAAAAGCCCTTCCAAATCGGGAACGCTCAGTTTTCTTTTACTTTGTACGCGCATTTCCTACTCCGAAGGCATGGGCTAATCGCCATTAAACGACGCGTTCACGCGTTTTTTCGGTGATATCGACGTTGACGAGGAAGGGCAAGCCCTTGGGACTGAGCTTGATTTGATCGACGAATATGCCGCGGTCTTCATCGTAGATCATGATACGATCGACGAATTCGACGCCTTCGACGTTTTCGACGATGTGATAGAGATCGACTTTGAGGACGCTGCGTCCGAATTTCCAGCCCTTGCCGTCGCGACCGCCGACGATGGGGTGCAAGAATTTCCGCAACGCTTGATTGATATCGCGTTTGAGTCGATCGCTGGCGCCCGTCGAGGTGCGGATGATTTCGAGATTGATGCTCAACTCGGTATATTGCGGGCGTTCGACGTTGACGCGCACCGTCACGAGGCGGCGTTCATCGAGGTATGCTTTGACGCGTCGCAAGAGTTCGCTCGTCGGAACGAGTTTCTTGTCGTATTCTTCTTTTGTCGCATCGAATTTGGGCACGACGATAATCGTCACCGCGCCTTCGCGGTCGGTCGAGGGCAAGCAACAAGTGCGCGCAATGGCATTGGAGCTTTGGAGCGACAAGACTTCGAAGTCTTCTTGCGTGACGGCACGATAACGGCTCTTGATGACATAGGGGCCGCGTTGTTTGACGGCTTCGATCGTTTCGACATCGCTACCGCCTTCGCCCGGATAATAGTTCGTGACGCCATCGATATAGGCAATTGCTTGGCGAATCGTCGTCGCCTGATTGACGCCGATATTGCCGCGAACGCCACCACCGATGCAGTAATGCGACGTGCGAACGTTTTGATCGAGCATGGGCACCATCATGCCGTGCGTGCCGTCGCCGAATTGAACTTTGCCATTGAGTCGGTCGAGCAAATAGTGGCGGCTTCGGTCGGTCGACATATAGAAACTTTCGACGTTTTCCCAGCGAACCCAATAACCGCCCATGTTCGAATCTTCTTGGATAAACGGGCGATCGCCATAAATCGACTTCAGCGCTTCGATTTCTTCGTCGCGCGGCATTTCCTTTTCGCGAACCCAAATTTCCTCGCCTTCCAAGACGGGGGTATTGAGGAATTTGAAGACTTGGTTTGGCGTGCCACGCCCTGTGCCCATCACTTCGAAATTGATCGTGCGACGGTTCACGGCTTGAACCGTATTGAACATGATGTGATCGATGTGCGGGAGCTCTTCGTAGCCGCCCATTTCGAGGCGCACGCGAATCCAGAACAAGTTTTCGCCGAATTTGCGCGTCGGCGCCATGTCTTTCGGCCCGATAAACGACAAATAGCCCGATTCCGTAAACGAACGCGTCCCGTCGCTGACGTTGAGATCCGACCAGACTTTGCCGTCCCAGTATTCCCAGACGAGTTTCTTATTGCCGAAATACTCTTCTTCCATCTTTCGGTAATAATTTCGCAGGAACTTTTCGTCTTCGCGCTTTTGTTCGAATCTCGCACTCGTCTTCGTCAAGACGTGAACGAATACATCGATGCGTTCGTTGGGGAATGGGCCATTCATGCCGAAGTACATCGACGGGTTTTCGTCGGGAATCGGGGCAAAGACTTGCGTCGTCGAGAGATCTTCGCTCACTTCGGCGGTCACGTCTTCGTATCTAAAATCGTTATACGTCAAGACGCAAGGCGGCGTCACGCTCGCCTCTTCGTACTTGATGCGCACCGATTTCATCATAGGCGGACGCAATGGGCGTTCGTCGAACCAAGCCCATTTATCGCCATCGAGCATATACATACCGGGGATACCGTAATCGCCCTGTGTAATGCGTGCGCGAACGAAATAAGCCTCTTGATCCGAGACTTTTGTCTTCGCCATGTCTTCGGGAATCGTAAATTCGACCGTACCATTGCGCGTAAAGCAATAGGTCGAATCTTCGAAGTCGAGGCCCTTAAGCGAGTCTTCGAGCCCTTTGGGCGTCGAGAGACCCATGCGTTGCCACTGTTTCCCGTTGTAGTATTCCCAAGCGATGTGCAAATCGCTCGACGGATTCAATCCCGAGATGGCAATCGCATCGGCGAGCTCGAAATCAAGGCGAATCCGAGCCGCTTTGTTGCCAAATAATTCGTCATTGCCGATGTAGAAGGCGCTTTCGACGCCCGGTTCTTTGTGGAACGGATAAAACGCCTTGACCATGTCGACGGGCAAGAAATCGTCGTTGACCGTTTGCGTGAGGACTTTCGTCGGGACGATACCTTCGCCCAAGATTTCGATGCGCATCTTGAGACGTTCGACGCTCGTCATATCGGGCGATTGCGGCACGTTGACCAGGCGTGCGCGAATCCAGAAACCGCTCTTTTCGTCGACGACGGTCTCTTGCATGCCATCGACACCTCGGAACGCCACCCAACCGACGGGCAATTCCTGCGTCGACGTTTCGAGATCGCGCCAGCGATGGCCATTCCAATATTCCCATTCGCAAAGCGTTGGGAAATCCGTATCGGGGCTATTGGGCGTCTCGACACCCACGATCAAAAGCGCTTCTTCGTTGAGCATTTCCAATCGCGGATCCATGAAATACATGTAGCGTTCGATGCGCTGGCAACCCATAAACGCCTCGAACGATTGCCCCGGGCGACCGTACATATAGGGCGTATTATCGGCATAGACGTCGTGGAACTGCGAAAAACAACGCACGATCGACGTCGGCAAAACGACTAAATCTTTGAGCGTCTCGAAGATGACGGGGTCTTCGTCGCTCTTGTAATTCGTCGCCACGCTCGTGCCGGCGGGCACGACTTGGAAATTGCGTGCACCAGGGACAAGGCTAAACGTCAGGTGAGCCGTCGCCGGCTGCGGCGGCTGCAAGTCGATCCCCATCAAACTCAAAAACGCCAAGTAGTTTTTGTCACCGACGCGATTGAGGCGATAGAGCAACACTTCGATGAGCCACGCAAAAAGCTCCAAAAGCGTAATACCGGGATCCGACGCATTGTGATTCGTCCATTCCGGGCAATACTTCGGGATTAGGTCTATGGCCTCGCGGACGAGATCTTCCCACTTGCGGTCGTCCAGTTTCGGTAATGGAATCATACTTCTCCCTCTTTACGAAGATAAAATGGATAGACTAAGTTCGCTTTCGTATTCGTTTTGCGGATCGTGTACGATATCGTCACATTCATGCGACTCAGTTCCGCATCATCGGGCTTGGCCACCACTTCGATGTCGCCAATGCGCGGCTCAAATTCTATCAATGAACGCTTCACTTCGTACTCGATTTTTGCGGCCGTCACCGCCGTATTCGGTTCGAACAATATGTCGTGAATCGCACAACCAAACGTCGGGCGCATGATTCGCTCCCCCGGCGCCGTCCCGATGATGCACATCATACTCTGACGTATGTTCTCATCATCCGAGGTCACCGCTACGCCACCGAGCGCATCGATTTGCATCGGAAACGAAAAACCGCTCCCAATGATCTTATTCTTGGCCATGGCTTATCTCCGTCTAATATGCGTTGATGCCTTCTATCCAACGCCCACATTCCGTACACTTGACGTTGATCGTCGGACCTTCCGTATTCACTTCTATCGCTTTTTTGTCGCAAAATGGACATATCAAACCGTCGACATGACCATTCATCACGTCGTCCAATATGTCTTGCCAGACCGAAAGTTCATCATAATCACATTCAGACATCCCTTCTCTCCTCGTTTCGTGATGGTCAATATACGACGAATCGCTACAAAAATCTCAACTCTTTTGCGAGTCTATCACACTCGCTCGCGCAAAACCCCTAGGCATTCGCACGGATGTGCAAGATATCGCCATCTTGCGTGATATAACCTTTCCCTTCGAGCTTGAACTTGCCCGCATCTCGCACCGCACTCTCGCTGCCCAGCGCGAGCAAATCCGAACTCGCCATGCGCTCCGCGCGAATGAAATGCTTCGCCAAATCCGTGTGAATGCGCCCCGCACTCTCCTGCGCCGTCGACCCATTCTTCACCGTCCAGGCGCGAACTTCGTCTTCGCCAACCGTAAAGAACGATATCAAATCGAGCATCGAATACGCCGCGCGAATAAACCGCTCACGCGCCGTCGCCGTAATGCCCAAATCGGCCAAGAAATCCGCCTGATCTTCTTCGGGCAACTGCGCAATATCGCTCTCGACGCGAGCACTCAACACAAACGTCGGCTCGCTCAAACCCAATTTCGCCGCCACCTCGGCGCTATGCGCCTCATCGGCCTCCGACTCGTCGACGTTCACGACGATGATCACCGGCTTGAGCGTCATAAATTGGTAACCGCGCAACAACTCCAATTCGCTCTTGTCGAGCCCCATGTCTTTGAGCCACTTCTCGTTTTCGAGCTCCGTCTGCAACTTCCGAAACAGCGCTTTCTCTTGGTCGCTCACTTTTTCCTTCTGCATCCGCGCCACTTTGCGCTCGACGATTTCCATATCGCTGAGCAATAACTCGCTCAACATCGCCTGCGCCTCGCGCTTGGGGTCGGCCTCGTCATAGCCATTCGAAAACCCGCGAACGACGACTGCCAGCAAATCCACCTCGCGAATCTTCCCCAATATGCTCCCGTCGAGCCCCTTGCCTATCGCCGCTCCGCTCATCACGTCGACGAACTGAATCGTCGCATATATCGTCTTCTTCGGCTGGTACATCGCACTCAGCGCATCGATCCGTTTATCGGGCACGCGTACCTCGCGAATCTGCTGCTTCTGCCGCAACAACTCCGCCGGGTCCGCCCCCGACAACGCGCCAAATATGGTCGTCTTACCACTGCCTTCGTAACCTATAATTCCTACCTTCAACGCCTTACTCCTGTATTTTTGGCAACCTTACGACGGGTATTCTACATCGTAGATACCACATCGCGCACGATTAAACACGGTTTTTTGCGCACGCTCGACAAACTTTCGCACGCCGCCCCCCGCGCCCGCCGCCGCACTATTTACGCCATCTGCCGCCGCGCAATCAATCCGCATTTGCGCACACGCCCACCAACAGCCTGCACAACAGCCGCCGCATCGTTCAAAAGTGCTCTTTTTTCTCTGGCATCTGCTATTGCGCGCCGCTATCGCGGCAATGGCGCAATACGCATCTGCGGCGGGCGCAATTGCCCAAGGGCAATTTGCACCCTTTGGGTGCGCCTATTTCTGCGAAATACGGCGCACCAGCGCGCTATGTTCTCGTTGCCTTCGGCAACTTGCGAGCATACGCGCGCTCTTTGGGCATCTGCTATTGCGCGCCGCTATCGCGGCAATGGCGCAATACGCATCTGCCGCGCGCCTATTTCTGCGAAATACGGCGCACCCTTTTGAATTATATCTCCAATCCACCGATATCGGTGCCGACTTCTTCTTCGTGATACATGTGAAGAACTTTATACGCGTGCGGCACAAGACCCGAAATCCGGTCTTCGGCGTGTTCGTAATTGACTTCGACGACACTCGTCCGACCAGCGCGTTCGAGCAATTGTTCAAACTCCTCGCGACGATAGGCGCGGCGTTCGAGCTCGACGCCATGATCGACCAACATTTGTCGCATCGCCTTGAACTGCGAACGCGTCGTCGCAAACATCTCCATGTCGCGAACGATCCCGATCTCTTCCATCCAATAATGCGATTCTGCCGTATACCCGAGTTTTTGGGCGACTTGCTTTAACACGCCAAAATGTTGAGAATAATTGATCTGGCCATCTTCGAGTGTCAAAACCGGATATTTGATGTCTTCGCCGAATTCAATGAGGAAAATATGCGTTTTCGGTGTAGCCAATTTGTTGATATGCTCGATTAGTCGAATCGAACCCGTGTTCAAGATGAAGTCTTCGGGCGCATCGCACAAATTCAAACGATGCTTCATGATCAAATTGACCGAATCGCCCTCGCCGATAAACGTCAACTTCGCTGCATCGAGATGGGCGGGCTTGATATCGCGTTCGACGCCATCGGGCAATGGCTCGTCGTCTTCGTCTTCATCGTCTTCGTCATTGCCACCATCGAGCGACATTTTGCGAACATTTGCCGACGGCAAATTCGCCAAAAACTCATCCGAAAAGATGATGTCGTAAGGCGCATCGCCCAAGATCTGGGCGATCTTCTCGATATCGCCATCGACGACGACGATGTCTTCCGAAATTCCCGAAAATGCTTCGCTAGCCACCATTGCTCGAAGAATATTCGCCTGCTCCGAATCGGGGCAAAAGATCGTATACTTCGCCGCAACTTTCTTCGATTTTAATGTCGCCATTATATCGCGAGCCGTTTCGCCATTGCCCCCACCGATTTCGAGGATTCTCGTCTCGGATCCGTGGAATAGACCGCATTTCTCCATGTATTCGACGATCGCTTCGCCATACGAACGCTTCGCCAAGACATCGTGCGGTTTCGCCAATATCGACGATAGACGCGTACACGTCCTATCGAGGTGCAATACTTCGGGTGCGATTTCGATCATTTCGATGCGTTGCGGCAACGGGCGAGAGGGTTCTTCATACGTCTCGATAATGGCGCCGTTTTCGTCGACTTTTGTCCTCACGTGTACGGTCACTTTTTCGTAGGGCATCGTCGAAATCAAATACGGCGGCACGCCAAAACGGCGCCCCTTAAAGTTGGCACACGGCTCGGCCGACATCTTGACCGCTTGAATCGAACAATGCGACCAAAGCGCCAACGTTGCGATGATTCGCATCTCAACGTCGGCACTCAGCAAGCCGTCTTCTTCGGCCATCGCCTCGGCGATTTCTCCAACCGTCTTTTTCCCTTCGATATGTGCCCAAAGACGCGATTCCCAAGCGTCGAGCGATATCTTGATGATGCGATTTTGCGCTTGCGTATCAAAAGCGTATATCACTACCGCCGAAGCATCGGTGCTATCGACCGTTATCCAACGCGCTTGCGTCGGATACATATCGTGCGACTTCTTCGGCTCATACGACTCGTCGGGCAAAAGACAAGCGAGTGTGCGGAATATCGACAAAAATTCGTTGAGCGTATCATTATCGAAGACTTGTCCGAATTGTTCGACCATTTCATCGGCCGATCGCGGTGCATCGTAGAAAAACTCGAGAAAATCGACGAGATCTTCGCTCATCTTCAATATGTATCCATAGAGATTATGGTACACAAAAAAGTCGTCACCATTTTGGAAGTAATCGATATTTGGCGACAAATACAACGTACCCTCGAAGAGTTTTGCCGGCTGCTGCTTTTCGTTTTCGCTCATAAATTCTCCCACACTAGTCGTTATCTTTTGTTGCACCCTCCACGACGACCGTCGCATTGAGCACATTTCCCTATTTCTTCACTTCGGCACGATGCTACGCCAGCTATACGACGCGAGCAATCCTCAATAGCTTATTCCCAATGAGAATATGCGCCGTTTCGGTGACGGTCAGAGGTGCTTTAATGCGTAAAAACGTGCCATTCGAGCTCCCGAGATCTTTGAGCAATGCATGATCGCCTTGGCGTTCGAACGATGCATGCGTGCCCGAAACGAATCCATCGCGAGCAAAGACGATATCGCCTTGCGTCCGGCCGATCTTCACAGTGTCTTTGTCGAGGCGATAAACCGATCCCTCCGAAAAAGCCCCGATGATCACGCGCAAATAGCCCCAGCCCTCGCCCTCTTTCCCGCCGATGAGCGTCGTATTTTCTTCCGCACGGCTCTTCAATATCGGTTGCGACGACGATCCATGGCAATAATTGAGCAATTCTTCGCCAATTCTAAACGTATCGCCATCGTATACAGCCGCCGATGTATCGCACAAACGCAAAAAGACGCCGTTGAGACTGTTGTTGTCTTCCAAAATGGCCACGTCGTCGTGACACGTAATCTTGACGTGCTTCGGATTCACAAATCGATCGTTGTTGAGCATGGGCGACGATATGCGTCCGACGACGTTTTCGCCTTCGTAGAGCGGGATTAAATCGCCAAGCGTCCCATCGTCGTTGATTTGGTGGAGCCGGAATTGGGCGAGCTTTTGTTCGGTGGGAACTGCCGCATTGAAGACGAAACTCGGGCGCTCGACGGTGCGTTTATTGCTGCTATCGATATCTTCTCCGATTCCCGTCGCGACGCGCTCTTCTTCGTATTTGGCTCCACAAGAACCGCAAAATCGATGCCCCGGAGCGACTTCTTCGCCGCATTGCTTGCAAATGCGAGCCGCCACGGGGGCGGCGTCTTTTTTCTCTTCGACGACTTCTTCGATCTCGATTTTTTCTTCGATTTCGATGTCTTTGGGTTCGGTATTTTGCGCCAAAATATGAGGTGCTGCCGCTCCCTTGACCGTCGTCGACTTCAGCGATGCTGCCTGATTGCCGTTCTTATCGTCGTCGACGTGATGGGCGAGCAAATCGGGCGACAACGCGCTATCGTCTTCGTCGATGAGCCAATCGTCTAATTCGGAATCGTTGGATTCTTGAGCGATTTCTACTGTTGCACTCCGCACCTCGTCCAACGGTTCGGGCGTCTCCGAACCGAGCAAAGTGCCGCAAAACTGACAAAATTTAAAAGAATCGGAGTTGTTTTCTCCACAATTTTTACAAAACATCCATGGCCTCGCGCTTCAGTTTTCAGACATCACATCAAAAATTCCTGCAAACACGATTCGGTTATACCATTTTATCGAAAAAGATCAGAAATAACTTTAACGAGCAATGTCAAACGACGACGCCAAAGCCATTTGCCCATTTAACCTGGGCGAATTTCCGTGGTATATACGCCCATAGCGCGGTGCGGTCGCACTGCGGTTTTTTTGCATCATAAAGGCAATCGACACATGAATTCGACATATTGCGACAACGATTCGATCCGTCATCACGACTGCGTCGTACTCTATGGCGGCGAAAGCGAAGAACGCGAAGTGAGTTTACATTCCGGCGAAAACGTCGCCCAAGCGCTCCGAAAAGCCGGCATCGAAACCGACCTCTACGACTGGAACCCCGCCAAAATGCGCGAGTTTCTGGCGCTCGGCTATAAAAAAGTCTTCATCGCTCTGCACGGCGGTACTGGCGAAAATGGCATGGTTCAAGCCATGCTCGAAATGGCTGCCATCCCATTCACCGGCGTCCGCATGCGTACAGCCGCCATCTGCATCGATAAGCTCGCCTCTAAAACTATCGTCTCTGGGCTTACAAACGTCAATGTCCCTGCCGGAAAAAGCCTTGCCGTCTCACAACTCGACGACCGTTGGAATATGCCCGAAAACGATCGCTGGCGCGATGTCGAAGCTATCGGATACCCGCTCATCGTCAAACCTTCGCGAAACGGTTCAAGCGTCGGCGTCTCATGGGTCGAGCGATACGAAGAAATCGACGACGCCGTCCGCGCAGCCGCCATTGCCCCCGACGAAATCATACTCTTCGAACAATGCATCTGCGGGCACGAACTCACCGTCGCCATGCTCAATGGCAAAGCTCTCGGCGTCTGTCGAATCATACCAAAGACGAAATTCTACGACTACGAAGCCAAATACAACCGCGACGATACGCAATACCTCACCCCTTCGGGACTAGGGGCCGATTTCGACGGCGATCTGTGCAAAAAAGCCGAAGAAGTCGCTCGCGCTCTCGATTGTTGCGATGGCGTCGTGCGTATCGATTTCCTGGCTAACGACAATCTCGATCCCTATTTCCTCGAAGTCAACACCGTCCCAGGAATGACTTCACACAGCCTCGTCCCAAAAATCGCAAATCAAGCCGGTATCGAGTTCCATCAGCTTTGCAAGATGATCGTCGATATGGCAAAATAATCTAGCTTTCCAACGCTTCCGCTCTCGAGGATTTCTTTGAACGACTAGGAGGTCGCCATGCTCTCGTATACGGTATCTCTACATCACCGCGTCATCTATAGCCTCGGCGATACCCATGGGCGCGGACGCGAACAAATTTCGTTTGTCGAAGATATCCGCGCATTAAATGCGAAGAATACCGACGAAGATATCGCATTTATTCAGCTAGGTGACTTGTGTGATGGATTTTCTTTCGTCATCGATGGGCACACTATCGATCCCGAGTCGGGCGACGCTTTCATCGATGCACTCTGTTGCGAAATCCATCGAATCGGAAACGCCATTCCAAAACTCGGCAATATCCTCGATGGCTCGGTGCCACTCGTCAATTGGCACAAACATACTGCCGACCGCGATGGCGACGTCGTCGGCACATATCCTGCCCGCGATCTCATCGCGCGCCGCGACCTCGACGAAATCATCGCCCTATACGAAGCCTGCAAATCCTACGAAACACTCGATTTGTTCTCTTCCTATCAGGCAAAACACCCCGATTCATTCCACGTCATATTGGGCAATCATGACGTCGACTTGCTCCTCGGTCTATCGCGATACGGCCGACAACAAAAATATCTCCTCCTAGGCTTGCTCGGATTCACTCCCGATCAAGTCATCGCACACCTCACCCGTGGAGAAGGCGAACTCCATAAAAAACACCCCTATCTTGCTTGGCTCTACGAACGCCCACATTTGGCGCTCAGTAGCGATACCATCTACATGCACGGCGGTCCGACGACTGATTTGTCCAATGCTTTGCTCAAATCTAAGCACGACGGATTCAACGCCTGGCTCGCCGAAATCGACGAAGCGCGAAATCGCGGCCTTGGCGAGCCGCAATTCCGCGAGCACGAGTCTTTCTTGTCGCCCGACGGCGCCAATAACGACTGGACTCTGTTTCCCGAGCGATTAACCCATTTCCTCGACGCCGCAAACCGCCGTTTCGCCGCCGTCGGGCACTCCCCATTCCTCGACTTCACGAAGGGTACGTTGATCGATCTCAAACTCTCGACATATGGCGAGCTGTTCGAAACACCCGCACAACTCCCCCCCGATAATCGACTCGTCAAACACGATACAAACCTCAAACGCGGCGGCCAACTCTGGATTTGTAAACACGAAGTCGGATCCAATGACTGGTTCGGCATCGACCGTTCCCTCCGACAAACACCGCTCCGTTCAAAAACTCCAGGTCCTCCCGACATTCGCCCATGAGATTTCCCGCACGTTCCCCGAGCATTCCATCCCCTCCTGTTCCCCGCCTTGCGGGGAACAGTCCACAAACTCTGGAACTCGATCTTGCCATGGAATCAAATCATCGAGGGAACTAAACATATTTCATTTTCTATTTCCCTCTTTCTTATCATTCCCCGCGATGCGGGGAACAGTCTTCTTTCCTCCCGTTCCCCGCGATGCGGGGAACAGTCCACTTTCACCCGCATTCCCCGCGATGCGGGGAACAGTTCACAAACTCTGGAACTCGATCTCGCTATGGAATCAAATCATCGAGGGAACTAAACATATTTCGTTATACGGCAGAACAATTGCATAACATTCATTTTATTAAACATTTATCGTATATTATTCTTTATTTATGCATATTTTCTGCATCTTCGGTTTCTTTTGCCGATGAACCCGGATCGGAGCAATGGGACTACAACGTCGCCAAATCGATCGCCACGACGCTCGCCGATACGCCCTACTGGAGCATGTCTTTGCCCTATTTTCGCGATCTCAGTGCGCGATCTCAAGATTGGAACGTGCGCTTGCTCCATGCAAAAGTTGAACTCCAGCGCGGCTACACTGATCGCGCACAAAAAGCCATCGACGACGCCATGGCCATTCATCCCAATAATCCACGCCTTTGGCTCATGGCTGGCGATATCGCCGCCGATAGCGGCAACGCCAAAACCGCCATCGACTACTACGCCAAAGTTCTCAGCGTGCAGCCCAATAACGATCACGCCCAACTTCACCTCGCTCGACAATACTTCGTTTTGCGTCAATGGCAAAACGTCATCGACATCTACGATGCCTATTTGGCAACGCACGATCCAACATCCGAAATTCTCGTGCGACTTTCGGCAGCTTGCGAAAATATCGGCGATATCGCACGGGCCGAAAAATACCTCCTCGAAAACATCGACAAGCACTCCAATCGCGCACTAGCTTATTTGCCGCTCGAACGATTCTATCGCAGGCAAAACGACGAAGCGCGAGCCAATTCGATCGCCAAAGAACGCGCCAAATACCAAAAAAACGACGACGACAGAAACTTGCGAAAACTCCTGCCATCGTCTCGATAAGCGCCAAATCCTAATCGAGTACGAGATGCCAGTGCAAACGCGCCCCGAGCTTAAACGTCGGCGCTTTGCCCTCTTCATCCGACGTATTTTGACCCGTCAAGTCGACAAACCATCTGTCGTTAAAATAGTATTCTGCCGAAAGCGCCTGTTCATTCCCTTCGCTACCGCGAATCGAGACACCCGCCGCAATACGCAGCGCTTTCGTTATCTGTTTCACATAGACGAACTGCGCCGCTCCTTCGCTAAACAAGAACTTGAACTGATCGGCCGAGATAAACGTATCGAGCTGCGACGAGAATATCGGCGATAGCAACGATTCCATGGCGATATCGTTGCCCGAGAAGTCGTCGATCGTCTTTCCCGTTAAAATGAGCGCATAGATATTCGTATCCGATAAATAAGGACTCGATTCGAAGCTCCACGTCGGCTGGAATAGCGATCCACCGACCGATAGTGTTATCGAATATAAATCGCTCGATGCACTCGACGACGTCGACGATATTCGCTTGCGCCTATCGAGATCGGTATTGCCCGTGACGGCACTAAACGCATTCGATTCCGTATTGATATCGGCCGATGCCGTGATGTCGATCTTTCCATCGAGCGAACCACTAAAGGCGATTTGGCTACCATTTTGGAAATCGAAATCGTTCCCCTTCATGCTAAAGACACCCGAGTTTATCGAGAATATCCCCGTCGGCGCGATATCGGTTATCGTGCCGCCAATGCGAGCTTGTGTCCCGAGTTCCAAATTCACCGTTGCGCCCGCAATGCGAACATCGACCGATATCGAATTTTCTGCATTCACACCCACGTCGAATTGAATTTTCCCTAATTCTGGCATCTTGCGCAAAAACGATGGCGAATACGTCGCGACGCGACGGCGCGAATCGACAAACATCGACAATATCTGCTCTTTGATGAAATTCGACGATCCATCGTCGAAATTCTTGCGATACGTCGCATCGGCAACGTCGATATCGCCCGAGACTTTGACCGTCTCGAAATTCGCAAAATCTTTCACCGTCACCATCAAATCGGGCGATAGCGTTAGCGACAGCTCGTCTTTCATCCGGAAGCCGATATTCGTCGCCGTCAACGATACATAACCGCTCTTTGGCACGACGACATCGCGCACGATTTCACCTGTAATCCGGTAATTTCCGCCCATCACGCTACCGCTAAAGGCGCGATCTTCGGGGATGACGATGCACTGTTTATGGCTCGGGCAAGCCTCGCCCTCCGTTATCTTCAAAATCCCATCGTTGACGATAATCGGATCGTTGAGCGAACGCAATTCGAGCGCAATCGGAGACTCGACGCCGACGTGACCTTCGATGTTGAATTGATTCGCATCGACGCTCAAATTGCCGCGCTTATCGAGAAAACGCCCCGATACTTGCGCATTGAAATCGACTCGTCCTTGCGCCGAGGCTATGTCTTTGACGAAGAGTTGCGCCACCGCCATATCGATTTTGCCGTCTAATTGGACATTCGCATAGCCCAATGCCCCCGCAAATAGCGATAATTCGAGCCATTGATCGTTGATGCCAAACGTAAACGGCTGGTTCTCGGGCGTATAGATGCAAATCTCTCGATGACCACAAAGTGCATGATCGTTGCCGATTAAGAAAAATCCCTTCGATATTTCAAACGGCGACGTCGACAAACTCGTCTTGAGTTGGATCGGGTCGCGCACGCCCAAATACCCATCGATCTTCATTCGATTGAGGCTAATCTTATCGCCATCAAATATATTGCCATGCGCCGATAAATTGATCCCCAATAGACCACTCGACGCCTCGATCGCATCGATAACCGATCGCGCAACGGCGGCATCGATTTCGCCATTGATATCGACGTCGACATTGCCATTTACATCGCCGCTACCGCTCAATTTGAGCACCGAATCGCGATATTTGAGCTCGAGCTGATTGACTTTTAGCTCCATCGTCTTGAGATCGGCACGAATAAACGCCGGCTGCGTCAACGATAGCGGATAACCATAGACCGACATGGCAATATCGTCGAGCAATACAGAAACCTGGATCTCGTCGAGGCTACGCATGCACAAGCCTATCGAACCCGAGACCCGCCCCTGGCGCATGTTAAACGATTTCTTCAATCCCGATATGTCGATCCCAAGCCGTTCGAGTGCATCGAATACGTCGAGATCGGGAAAATTGAGCGATATCGACGCCGACAGGCGCGGCGACGTGCGTACAAATCCCGATAAATCGAGCATATCGATGATATTGCCGCGCAATAAGGCATACTGCGACGATCGCGAAAACTCGATCTGCGTATTCCCCAAATGCATTCCGTCGTATTCGACGCCGATCAAATCGATTCCACCCTCGATCCACGTCGCCTCGTCGGCCGATTTCGTTTGCTTCGCCGAAAGCGTCTTTCCCGCCATCAACGTCAATACCTGATCGAAATCGATATTTGCCGCCAAATCGAAACCGACTTTCCCCGTCAACGGCAATCCTAGCTCTCGGAATGGCTTGAAATCATTAGGCGATACGGGGTTGAGCGCAACATTGAATACGACGGAATTCTTCGCAATATCATAAGTCAACGCCGTCAACGCAAAATCGGGGTCGCGATCGGGGCGACCCATGGCCATCGTCAAACGCCGATTCCCCGTCAAATCCCGCTTTCCGCTCGAAGTCTCGTTCCCTGCTTGTTCGCCCGATGGCACCGATGCATCGCCCGATTCCATGCCAACGCGCGCTTGGCGCGCTTGGCGCAAGTCTGCTGCATCGCGCAATTCAATTCCGCGATCGGCTCCCTTGATGACATCTTCCGATTTGTCGTATTTATCGAGGTCTCTAAACCATATATTCAAACTCGGAATGAGCGCTTGCCCCTTCTCGTATATCGCATGCAAACTGATTCGCGACATATCGACGTCATAAACCGATGCATGATCGACCGAAAAATGGAGATTTGCCGCAATATCGTCGACGGGACCCGTCACGCGAACGACACCTCGTCCGCGTCCTTCGATCCCGAGCGATTGCACCTTGTCGAACGGAATCGCTCCAAAATCGATGCCCTCAAACCGCACCAGCGCATTAAACGGCACCTTCGTCGGATCGTCGACGATATCGTCGACGATTTTTGCCCCCAATTCCGCACTCACCGTCCCAATTTCCGTATCGATCCGGAATTTCCGCGTTTTGAGAATCGACTGTTCGATCTGCAAATCGATGTCGATCTTCGGAATGTCGATGCCAAAATACGACACGTCGTTCGTCTTGGCGACGACGTGACCACAAGCCTTTGACCCACAAGTCCCATACGAGACGTCGACGTCGATCGGACAGCTCTCGAGGTCGTCGATCCCCAAATACTGGGCATAGAGGCGTGGCCGCTCGATATGTGCCACAACGCCCGCCGAAGATGACAGCAATCGCTCCAAATCTATCGACAATTTCGGCGCCACGCGCACGTAATCCGTCCCCAAATCGACGTTCAAACCCGCCGGCGACGCCAACAAGCCATCCGCATACTTAAAGACGACGTTCGTCTTCTTCGACACTGGCGTTATCGTTACCGCCGATATGTCTAAAACGGGCTCGTCGAGACGATAAGATAGCGCACTCGGCAGGCTCACTTCGATCGCGCCTTCGTTCGATTCCGCTCGCAAATGCGCACGAAGCAACCCATTGAGCCGCTTTATCGCCCCATCGGGCAAAAATTCCAATGGCGCCAATCCCTCGCTCAGACGCTCTTCAAACGCATCATCGATATAGTCAAATACACCCGCCTCGGGCGCCATTCCAAGCCAGACATCTGCCGCAAAGTTGCCGTCAAATATCTCGTAAAATCCCGATACGCCAACGCCACCAAAATCCGTATCGATTTCCAACGCATGCAAATCGACACGCTGACCATCCATTCGCGCTTTCAACGACGCGCGCACGATGTCGATGTCAAACGTCTCAAACTCCGGCATGTCGAGCGATATATCCCCCGATACGCGCGCCAAATCCCCGCGCATGCTCGCCATCAGGCGAAATGCCTCCTCGCCATGAAGTACCGATCCAAAAAAATATTCCAATATCGGATCTTCCACGCCCAAACGCATGTCGATGCTCGCCGACCACAATATGCTCTCCTCGGGCAACAACCCCGACGGACGATGACCCGTCTCCGACGTCATGCGATCGATATCCGACTGTTTCGGCGACGTATTCATCATGCCATTGCGCAACGATATCGAACCATCTTCGCCCAACGACGAATCCATCGCTGGAATATACATCGTGTCGCCCTGCCAATTGAACCCATCGACAAACGTATCTTTCAACGGAATGATAAAATGGCCTCGTGCACTATCCTCCGATAACGACGCAAAGACTTCGCCTTCCGAGATCCCTAGCTGCGCCAACACTTCTAACGCCACGCGTCGAGCATCACCCCCATAACGACGCTCCGAATTATCTTTTCCATCGCCACCATCTAAATCTCTACTCGTGCCATCTCCATATTCATCGCTATCATCTAAATTTCCCCTGCTACCTTTTCCATATTCATCGC
>OQWM01000159.1_pt1 | contig 37645 bp, 26 predicted proteins | sample 1691531 | NCBI WGS metagenome assembly OQWM01 (sample SAMN03418257, study PRJEB22391) | human gut metagenome | biome: human-gut; feature: organic feature; material: feces | host: Homo sapiens | place: Tanzania | collected 2013-01
AAAGTCTACACCTTCCACATTAAATTCGCCACCCATCACATGGGCGCCAACAAACCATCCATTGAAACTCTGGCAAAACCAATGTCTATACTCAGCCATTGTGCTCCAATGTCTGAGCTTAGAGTGGTCGCCACCCGATTGTTTCCATGGATTTAGTCCATAAAAAAGTTGTGCTGTATGCTTCTTGTCAACCGTCATTTCCACGCCGATATTAGGCGTAGTGGTTGCCCAATAAAGAGCGTTGGTCTTTATTGCTACAGTCTGGGCGAATAGTTGAATCGTCATTAACGACGCAAACACACATAGTAATATTTTATAATTTCTCATAAGATATTATATACCTTTTTAATATACTGCTGCTTCTGCTTGAGTAGAGCGGTAGTATTAGTTTTACATCTTGTTAATCTATCAACCCTTTTCTTGGTCGGTTGTTTTGCCTTCTTTCCTTTGTAGAGGCATAGAGACATCCTGAACAATCTCTTGTCTTTACTGCTTTTAGTTGTTCATGCCCCTTTGGCATGTAGCGTATGTTTTAATACGTTATAATTGTTGCAAAAATAGTAATTTCTAATTGGGGGGGGTGATTTTTTAATGTTATTTTTTCTTAACGCCCCTCATTTTTTTCTTTCCCCCTTGTTTAGTGTTTAGTGTTTAGATGGTCTTTTAAACATAAACCTTATAAACCCCTGTCATTTTCTTCAGCAGAGCTTGTTTCTTAGTATAGCTCAGCCTTTACGAGAGTGCGAACTCTCGACAGTCTGAACTATACTAAGAAACAGAGGTGCGCACGCCTCTCAGAAAACAATCAGGCGATAAACCAAAATAAACCGTTGCTTGAGAATGTCGCACACCCCATTACCCATTACACACTACACACTACCTCAAGCAACGGTTTATTTGGTTTATCGCCCTATGTTAGGGCAAAGTGCAGGAACTGCACTTGATGTAAAAAGCCGGCAAGGCGTGTCGTACAGCTTGCTTACGAAAACGCATTGTCGGCTCTTTTACATCAAAAACTCGAAGAATGAGAGTTTGCCCTAACATAGGGAGTTTATCTCGGTTTATGTTAATCCTTCACTTCCATTTGATTCTTCACTCTTCGTTCTTCACTCTTCACTCTCACAATCCTCTTGCTTTCAGCAATCCGCTGGCATCAGGAGACTTCATTCCCGTGAAGTCGGTAAACATTTCCATTTGGTCCTTAGTGTTGCCACGGCTCAGCACCTTTTCGCGGAACGCCCTGCCCACAGCAGGATTCAGCGCACCATGTTTAGCGAAGTAGTCAGCCACATTCACCGCCAACACCTCCGTCCACAGATAGCTATAATATCCCGCAGCATAGCCGCCGCCCCACACATGGTTGAAATACGAAGTAGAGTAGCGAGGCGGAATCTGCACATTCATCAGTCCCACACTCTGCAAAGCCTTGCGCTCAAACTCCGCAGCCTCGTCAGCCGTAGGCACCTCGTCAGCCTTCAAGCTATGCCATTTCATATCCAGGCAAGTGGCAGCCAAATTTTCGCCAAGCGAATAAGCCGTCTGGAAGTTTATGCTCTTCAACATTCGCTCCTTAAGGTCTGCCGGCATAGCCTCGCCCGTTTCGTAGTGGCGCACATAGTGGTCGAAAATCTCCGGAATGGCAGCAAACGACTCATTAAACTGCGATGGCATTTCCACGAAGTCGCGAGCCACAGCCGTTCCCGACAGCGTGTTATATTCGCAGTCCGACAACATGCCGTGCAGCGCATGACCAAACTCATGAAACAGCGTGCACACCTCGTCCCAAGTCAGCAACGTAGGCTTACCCTCAGGTGCCTTGGCACAGTTGCACACATTATATATAATAGGCTTCTGTCCGCGATTTCTGCTCTGCTTCGCAAATGCACTCATCCATGCTCCGCCACGCTTCGTAGGTCTGCGGAAATAGTCGTTGTAGAATAGCGCTATCGGTTTGCCGTTAGCGTCGCTCACCTCATACACATTCATGTCGGCATGATACGTAGGCATACCCTCCAGGCGCTTGAAGTTCAGACCATACACCCTGTGCGCAGCATACATCACACCACGCTCCACCACGCTGTCAAGATTGAAATAAGGCTTTATCTCGTCGTCGCTGATGTTCAGCAACTCCTTCTTCATCTTTGCCGAGTAGTAGAAACGGTCGTAAGGCTGCAACCTGAAGTCCTTGCCCTCAGCCTTCTGCGCATACTCCTCTATGGCGCGAGTCTCCGCATCCGCCTTAGGCGCATACTCCGCTATCAGCTGCTTCAGGAAGTCGTCCACATTCTTGGCATTCTTCGCCATCGTCTTCTCGAGCGAAAAATCAGCATACGTGTCATACCCCATCAGCTTAGCCTTCTCAGCCCTCAGCTTCGCTATCTCCACCACCAAAGGAAAAGTGTTATACCCCTCTCGTGTGCCGTCGGCACGATGAATGCTCGCCTCATACACCCTTCGGCGCAGCTCCCTGTTGTCCAGGCTCGCCAATATCGGCTGCTGCGTGGTGTTTATTATCACGATGCAATATTCCGCCTTGCCACCACGGCTCTCAGCGTCCTTCTTGCATTGCGCTATGTCAGCCTCGCTCAGACCAGCCAGCTCAGCCTTGCTCTCCACCCATACCACCGCATTGTTGGTAGCCTTAGGCAGCAAGTTGCCCCAGTCTTGTTGCAATTTCGAAATCCTTGAGTTTATCTCCTTCATCCTCGCCATCTTCTCGGCGCTGAGCATAGCTCCCGAGCGCACAAAACCCTTGTATACCTCCTCCGTCAATCGTTTGTCCTCGCCCGTTAGCTTACTATACTCGTTGTCGTAGACATATTTCACACGCTCAAACAACCTCTTGTCAAACGCCACCTCGTTTTCCAAGTCTATGAGCATCGGCATCACCTTCATCTCCGTTTCCGCTATGCCAGGCGTTTTGTCAGCGCTGCACAGTCCGAAAAACACGTTAGAGATATTCTCCAGCAATACTCCGCTATTCTCGTAAGCCAAGATAGTATTCCTGAACGTAGGTTTCTCTTTGCATTCCACGATATGTTTTATGTTCTCTCTCTGCGCCTTTATCGCAGCCTCAATAGCCGGCAGATAGTCAGCCTCTTTTATTCTGCTAAAGTCGGGAGCGCCAAAGGGTAGGGCACTCGCCATGAGCAGCGGGTTTTGGTTTGCTGCATTTTGTGCACTACCAGCGACAGGCGTTTGTAGCAAAGCCGTAGCCAGTCCGATTGTCATAATAGTTTTGTTTAGTTCCATGTCGTATGATGTTGTGGGTTAAGATTTGGTAGTATATATATGTTGTATATATATAATGTATACGCTTAGTTTTATTTATGCAAAAACTAAGCCTTTATATATTTAGTATCTTTGCCAGCGCCTTCTTGTTTGATTACTCCCATATTGGTAAGTTCTTTCAATCTTAATGTGGCTGTTGCACGTTTAAGATTGAAGGCGCTTTCAAATTCGGCACGAGTGATATGAGAGTGCGTTTTGAAATACTCGTCGAGTAGTGGAACCAGCTCTTGTGCAGATGTTGCAACAATGGCGGCATTGCGGGCAACCTCACGGAAAGTAGGCTCTCCAACAGTATCCATCAGATACTTGTTTGCTTGGAATCTGACGCCACGCACAGCCACTTTTTGTATACTATTTTTAGTATCAGAATATACATCCTCATCGCAACCAATTGATAATTGGAAGCGACCCAACGACGATATATTAACATCTTTGCCATCTCTCAGCAGTCCAGCTATAATTTCGCCCATATCTTCGAGCACATCAAGTGCCACGCCCATTGACATTCCGCTATGAGCAGCGAGCCTCTTAGCCACCAGATTTTCATCCGCCACGTCGACCTTAGCCTTTCGTGGAAAGAGTTTTGGCTTGTCGCCATTATCGTTTTTATGTGGTGGCTTTATTTGCCATTCAATGTCTATTGCCATAATCAGTTATTTTATTTATGTTTGCTATTATTGCATGTAAATTCATGATATAGACTTCTCCTTTCGACTAACCTAGGTTAGTAGGTCATAGAAGCCTACTTACTTTGCCATTTATATTAATATACTTGACCGACTAACCTAGGCTAGTCGAAAGAGTAATATAATTAGCCATTTATTGGCAGCTTTTATAGATGCCATATAAGCATATATCCCTATAGCGAGTTGATAGTTCTCATAACCGCATACATTCTCTATCAGACAATGATGAGGATGTATACGGTTATTCCATTGATTGACTTTTACTATATTGAAGAATGTTTTTCTTGAATTAATCAAGCTTGATAATACACCATATCATCATTAATACCATGTTTGCAAAAACCTGCATCGGCAAACATTCCATAGAAATTTAAATCTTCATCAAGTTCTGGCCAATGAATTCCATATCTACTCAAGAAGAACTTCTGTCGTTGTTCTTGAGAAGCATGTGCAAGCTGATGCCATTGGCTGAAAGGATAACCAGCCTTCCATCCATTTGTAGTTTCAACCCATATATGAGTATCGTCTACCCAAACCTTACTGACACGATATTGTTCCATCTTTTTGCAAATATACAAAAAAATGAATTAATCATATAGATTGGATAGTTAAATATTACAATTTATGATTTATTGCTTGCATTCCTAATCAACAAAAATAGAGATTATTAATGCTCATATCAGATAAAATGCGTAATTTTGCATGCAGAATTAAAATACAAAGACGTATATGAATTACACTATCGAGAAGGTAACCACACTGATAGGTGCGCGTCGCTATGGAGATTCTGATGCCAGCATAGGTTTTATCCTTACTGACAGCAGATCGTTGTGTTTCCCTGAGGAGACATTGTTTTTTGCTTTGAAGTCTGACCGCAACGATGGTCACAACTATATTCCAGAACTTTACCGTCGCGGAGTACGCAACTTCGTGGTATCAGAGGTTCCTAAGGGTTGGGCGTCAGATTATCCTGAGGCTAACTTCCTGAAGGTTGTTAACACCCTTGAAGCTTTGCAGCGTTTGTCAGAACGCCATCGTGACGAGTTCAACATTCCTATTGTCGGCATTACAGGTAGCAATGGTAAGACCATGGTAAAGGAGTGGCTCTATCAGCTGTTGTCGCAGAAGAAATACGTTACTCGCTCTCCTCGCAGCTACAACTCGCAGATTGGTGTACCTCTTAGTGTATGGCTCTTGGAACCAAGCACCCAGGTGGGAATATTCGAGGCTGGTATCAGTCAGCCAGGCGAGATGCTTGCGCTTCGCGATATCATACAGCCAACGATAGCTGTGCTAACCAACGTGGGCAATGCTCACCAAGAGAACTTCTCTACTATGGAAGAGAAATGTCGCGAAAAACTCATCCTCTTCCATGATGCTGAGACTATTGTATATAATCTCGACGACAAACTGATAGCAAATGCTGTTGACACTTCTGCCGACTGCACAGGCGAACGCTTGGCATGGTCGACAGAGAACAAGAAGGCCGCTATGTATGTTGCTGATATCGCTAAAGACGAGACTTCTACAACTATCTCGTATAGCTATAAGGGTGGCGAGCAGAATAAGTATACCTTGCCTTTCATCGATGATGCTTCGGTAGTAAACTCTATAATCTGCGCTACTATAGCATTGAAGTTAGGACTCTCTGCTGCCGAGATTGCTGAAGGCATGAAGGCATTGGAACCTGTTGCTATGCGATTGGAGGTTAAGGAAGGCAACCACGGATGTACTCTTATCAACGACTCTTATAATTCAGATATCAACTCCCTCGATATAGCTCTCGACTTCATGAACCGTCGTCCCGACCATCAAGGACGTCGTCGTACTCTTATTCTGAGCGATATGTTCCAGAGCGGTATGGAGCCTAAGGCACTATATAAAGAGGTAGGCGACTTGGCTCGCAAACGTGGAGTTGTGAAATTCATTGGTATCGGTCCTGCCATCATGGAGAATGGCGATATGATACAGATATCAGAAAAGTATTTCTTTGAGTCGGTAGAAGAATTCATACATAGCAAGGTATTCCACTCTCTGAGAGATGAGGTTATATTGCTAAAGGGTGCACGTCAGTTTGGCTTCGACCAGATAACAGAACTCCTTGTACATAAGGTACATGAGACGATATTGGAAGTAAACCTCAACGCCATTGTCGACAATCTCAACTGGTATCGCTCGTTCCTAAAACCAGAGACAAAATTGGTGTGCATGATAAAGGCTGACGCTTATGGTGCAGGTAGCGTGGAGATAGCAAAAACCCTACAAGACCATCGCGTAGACTATCTCGCTGTGGCTGTTGCCGACGAGGGTGCAACTCTCAGACGTAATGGTATCACAAGCAACATCATGGTGATGAACCCTGAGATGACAGCCTTTAAGACTATGTTCGACTATGATCTTGAACCAGAGGTTTACAACTTCCGTCTGCTCGACGCTTTGATAAAGGCAGCTGAAAAAGAAGGAATCACAGGCTATCCTGTTCACATCAAGCTCGATACTGGCATGCATCGCCTTGGCTTCGACCCTAAGAAAGATATCGATAAGCTCATCGACCGTCTGCGTCGTCAAAACTCTATCATTCCTCGTTCTGTATTCTCACATTTCGTAGGTTCAGATAGCGACAACTTCGATGACTTCTCTGCCCAGCAGTTTGCGCTCTTTGATGAGGGTAGCAAGAAGTTGCAAGCTGCTTTCAGCCACAAGATATTGCGCCATATGGACAACTCGGCAGGCATCGAGCATTTCCCTGAGCGTCAGATGGATATGTGCCGATTGGGCTTAGGTCTCTATGGTATAAACCCACGCAACAATCAGATTATCAATAATGTTAGTTCGCTAAAGACTACCATCCTGCAAATACGCAACGTGCCTGCAACAGATACCGTGGGCTATAGCCGTAAGGGCACTCTACAGCACGACTCCGTGATAGCTGCAATTCCTATAGGATATGCAGATGGTCTGAACCGTCATCTTGGCAATCGCCATTGCTATTGCTTGGTAAATGGCAAGAAAGCAGAATATGTGGGCAATATCTGTATGGACGTTGCCATGATTGATGTAACAGGTATAGACTGCAAAGAAGGCGACACCGTAGAGATATTTGGCGACCATCTGCCAGTAACAGTTCTATCGGAGGTTTTGGACACTATTCCATACGAAGTTCTTACAGGAATAAGCAACCGAGTAAAGAGAATTTACTTCCAAGACTAACAATAAGTGGTATGAGCAACATTAAGTAATGTTACTATACATATTAATTAAGGAAATGGTGCAAGGATATAAAAATTATTTTGTATCTTTGCACCATTATCTATTATTATACGTCTTGATGCAAACAACAAGACGCAATATACTATGGTCTACCAGAAACAACAAAAACAATAATAACAAAAAATGGAACAAGTATTTAGCTACATTATCAGCCTTGGCGCAAGTGTGATGATGCCTATCATCTTTACTGTCATAGGCTTGTGCATTGGTATGAAATTCGGTAAAGCTTTGAAGTCAGGTCTCTTCGTAGGCGTGGGCTTCGTAGGCTTGGGTGTAGTTACAGCATTGCTGACAACAAACTTCAACGACCCATTGAAAGCCATTTCCGACATCTATCATCTACAACTAAACGTTTTCGACATGGGATGGCCAGCTGCAGCTGCCGTAGCCTACAACACAGCAGTAGGCGCTTTGATTATTCCTATTTGCTTGGGTGTAAACCTATTGATGTTGTTGACTAAGACAACACGTACTGTCAACATCGACCTCTGGAACTACTGGCACTTTGCATTTATTGGTGCTGTTGCCTACTTTGTAATGGACGAGAGCCTTGCATGGGGCTATTTCGCAGCTATCATCTGCTACATCATCACTTTGGTGTTTGCCGACCTCACAGCAGAGAAATTCCAGAAATACTACGACCTTGACGGTATTTCTATTCCACAGCCTTTCTGCCAGAGCTTCACTCCTTTCGCCATATGCTTCAACAAACTCTTCGACCTTATCCCTGGTTTCTCTAAGCTCGACATCGATGCCGAAGGCTTGAAGAAGAAGTTTGGTGTATTGGGCGAACCATTGGTATTGGGAGTTATCGTAGGTGCCTTGATTGGTTGGGCTGCAGAACTCGATATCAAGAAGATTCTCTTCCTCGGTGTTACCATGGGTGCCGTTATGGAGTTGATTCCTCGTATCACCTCTCTCTTCATCGAAGGTTTGAAGCCTATCTCTGAAAAGACTCAGGAGTTGGTAAAGAACAAGTTCAATGGCAAGAAGGTACACATCGGTATGAGTCCTGCTTTGGTTATCGGTCATCCTACCACCTTGGTATCTTCTATCATCCTTATCCCTGTAATCCTTGCTATAGCAGTATTCTTGCCAGGCAACCAGTTCTTGCCATTGGCATCACTTGCAGGTATGTTCTACCTCTTCCCAATGATATTGCCATTCACCAAGGGTAATGTGGTAAAGACAATCATCATCGGTCTTATAGCTCTCGTTATCGGTCTTTATTTCGTTACCGACATGGCTCCTGACTTCACAATGGCTGCCAACCATGTATTTGCTGCTACAGGCGATAAGGCTGCACATATTCCTGACGGATTCTCTGGTGGAGCTCTCGACTTTGCATCCTCACTATTTGGATGGATTATCTATAAGCTCACATGCTATATTCCTTACATCGGTCCTGCAATCCTCACACTCTTCACATTGGCATTGATGGTTTACAACAACCGCAAGATTTGCAAGGAAGAGAAAGCAGCCAAGTAATACAAACATTATTAACGATAATAATATAATAAACGAAATATGAAAAAGTTTTTTATTACAACAACAATGTGTCTCGCAGCCTTCATGGCTTCAGCACAATGCTGTGGAAACAGCGCCTACGAAGTAAAGGCAGAAAACGCATATACCAACTACAATGTGCGCTATGCTAGCAACCCACAAGATGCAAAGCACTACACAACAGACCGCTTGCGCAAGGAGTTTGCTATCGAAAAGATATTTGCTCCAGGCGAAGTAAACTGGACATACACCATGTTCGACCGTTTCCTCATCGGTGGTGCAGAGCCTACAACAGCTCCTATCAAGCTCACATCATTGGCTTGCCTCTACACAGACAAGCCTACAGACAAGAAGCGTTTGCTCGACAATCGCGAGCTCGGTATCATCAACATCGGTGGTAAGGGTACTGTAACTGTTGACGGCAAGAGCTACGACCTCGACTTCCAGGAGGCTCTCTACGTAGGTCGTGCTGACGAGAAGAACAACAAGGAGATTGTTCTCACAAGCAAGGATCCTGCTAATCCTGCTAAGTTCTATATGAACAGCGCATGCGCTCATCAGTCATTCCCTACAAAGAAGGTTACTCTTAAGGAAGCAAACAACATCAAGGCAGGTTCTTTGAAGGAGAGCAACGACCGTGTTATCCACCAGATGATTATCGATGGTGTTGCTGGAGTTAGAACATGCCAGCTTCAGATGGGTATCACCGAACTTAAGGAAGGTTCTGTATGGAACACAATGCCTGCTCACACCCACACTCGCCGTATGGAGACATACATATATTATAATGTACCACAGGGACAGAAGATTCTTCACATGATGGGCGAACCACAGGAAACACGTCCTGTATGGCTCAACAACGAGCAGGCTGTTATTGCTCCTGAGTGGTCTATCCATTGCGCTGCAGGTACAAGCAACTATACCTTTATCTGGGGCATGGCTGGCGAAAACCTTATCTACAACGATATGCAGGTAATCAAGATTCCTGAGTTGAAATAATATAAAACAAAAATAATTTAGAGGGTTAGGAGTGATGCAGTTCGTCTGCATCGCTCCCCCACCTCTCAACCTAATCTACAAAACAACAATGTCAAAGCTACAAACAACAAAAATGACAAACTGGCGTTGGGTAATGTGTGCAATGCTTTTCTTTGCAACCACCGTCAACTACATGGACCGTCAGGTTCTTTCTCTTACATGGAAAGACTTCATCTCTCCAGAGTTTCACTGGAACGATGAAATCTATGGTAACATCACCGCTGTATTCTCTTTGCTCTATGCAGTAGCCAACCTCTTCGCAGGAAAGTTCGTTGACTGGATGGGCACAAAGAAGGGTTATCTTTGGGCTATCCTCATCTGGTCGCTCGGTGCCGTATTGCATGCATTCTGCGGTATCTTCACCGAAGGATGGGTTGGTGGCGACTTCTCATCAAAAGAAGCACTCATTGGTGCTACAGGCGATGTTGCCATCGTGATTTCTACAGTCAGCATGTATGCTTTCTTGTTCTGCCGTTGCGTCCTCGCACTTGGTGAGGCTGGCAACTTCCCTGCAGCTATCAAGGTTACAGCAGAGTATTTCCCTAAGAAAGACCGTGCTTTCGCTACATCTATCTTCAACTCAGGCGCAAGCGTAGGTGCTCTTGCTGCTCCTGCTACTATTCCTCTCATCGCTAAGGCTGTTGGTTGGGAAATGGCATTCATCATCATTGGTGCCCTTGGCTTCATTTGGGCTGGTATCTGGATTTTCGTTTACGACAAGCCTAATCAGTCAAAGCATGTCAACGATGCTGAGCTCAACTATGTAAACCAGGACGAAGCTAACGAGACAGAGGCTGAGAAGAAAGAAGAAGCTGAAGAAAAGCAGATGAGCATCCTTCAGGCTTTCAAATATCGTCAGACATGGTCGTTCGTATTCGGTAAGTTTATGACCGATGGTGTATGGTGGTTCTTCTTGTTCTGGGCTCCAGCTTATTTCTCTGATCAGTATGGCTACACCTCAGACTCTTCTATGGGTATCGCACTTATCTTCACCCTTTATGCTATCGTAACTGTATTGTCAATGTTCGGTGGTTATCTTCCAAAGCTCTTCGTTGAGCAGAAGGGTATGAATCCATATCAGGGTCGTATGCTCGCCATGTTGATCTTCGCTTTCTTCCCTATGCTCGCTCTCTTTGCTCAGCCATTGGGACAGTATAGCGCATGGTGGCCAGCTATCATCATCGGTTTTGTAGGTGCAGGACACCAGGCTTGGTCAGCAAACATCTTCTCTACCACAGGTGATATGTTCCCTAAGTCAGCTATCGCTACCATCACAGGTATCGGCTCTATGGCAGGTGGTGTAGGCTCGTTCCTCATCAACAAGGGTTCTGGTGCTTTGTTCACCTATGCAGAAACTCAGGGTGAAGCCTTCACCTTCATGGGCTTCGATGGTAAGCCAGCAGGCTACATGATCATCTTCTGCATCTGTGCCGTTGCTTACCTCATTGGTTGGACAGTAATGAAGACTCTCGTACCAAAGTACAAGCCAATCGTTTTGGACTAATCCAGATAACATCTAATCATTATAATTAGACATTATCTGATACATATAAGAAAACTCCCCCATTCTTTCCTCGTTGAAAGAATGGAGGAGTTTTCTTTGTTACAGTTTCGTTATTACGGTTTCTTTACTATATATCAAACTCCAATGTCGAATTTTGCTTGAAAGAAACTATACCGTTGTAAGCAGGAGATGATGAATTGTATTTACCATAGTAATCTGCGAAATACACCTTGAGGTGATATTTGTTAGATGTCAGATTAGATAGTTTAAAACCTACATCATATTTACAATAGCAATCAACCTCAACCGTAGGATCTTCCTTATAAGGAGCTATCACTATTTTTATTTCATCTTGTTGCGAGTCTACTTGGGCGTTGATTCTCTCTGTTACGCAGTCGTATTGCAAGTCTGTAATACGGAATGAAGCTACACCTTTGTCGCCTACAGATATCATTATCTTAGGAGTCTTCTCCTTTTCTTCTTCATAAAAATCAGATTGGCTTTCTTCTAATGAATACGAAGTTTTGCAGCCAGTATCTACCAAGTCGCTTAACTTTACTGGCTCCATCAAGCTTTGCTCTGATGAACAAGCTGTCAATGCTGTTAATCCCAGCATAACAAATCCAAACAATTGTACTTTCATAAGCCTATTTTTTTATAATTGAACGAATAAAATCCATTAAGGAATAAGTATCTATAAATGTTTCTAAAGATTGCGGTCTGCAATTACCTTTCCCTTCAACAGCATCCACAAAACTCTTTATAGCTCCATAATAGCCTTGTGTGAATATCTGATTGTTTTGCATCAAAGGTACGAAATTATTTCTACCAAACAACTCCGTTGTCACATTTTTATGGTCAAAGACCTTTTCCAAAGGTACTCCACAAATAACATGTGGTTTCTGTTTGAAGGTAAGGCTATCCATCTGTCCCAATGTATAAATGCCTTTATTAGTATTTATAGTCATGCTTTCTTGTGCGTCAGACCAAGAATAGCCTGTGGAAAGTTCCAAAATTCCTGTAGCATTAGCATGCTTAAGCACCAGCATCAATGTATGTCCATTGATGGATTCCACACATCTAACATCAGGTTTTCCAAACAGATATATTACACTATCTAAAGGATGGATAAAGAGATCGAGAAGAGTATCACCCTCAGGATAGGTACCTGTCAAGTATTTCAAGTTGTATGTTATTGTACCCTTACAACTCTGCAATTCTTTTTTCAAAATTTGCATTGCTGGTGCATAGCGCTTTTGCAAGTCAACAACTGCTAAAACTTTAACTTGCTTCTGTAATTCAACCAAACACATCAACTCTTCGGTGCATGAACATGGAGGTTTCTCTATAAACAAAGCCTTTTTATGCTCTAACACCTTTGACGCAATAGAGAAATGTGACTTTGGTGAAGCCGATACAAATACGCCCTTAATTTCTTCGTCTTTCAATATATCATCCAATGATGTCGTGGCATGAACATTAGGAAAGGCTTCTTCTATCAAGCATAGCTTGCTCGGAGATTTACAGCAGATGTACTTTAATGGTACATGCAGATAGTCGAGCACAGGGTAGAGATTGTTTGTGCTATGATTTCCTATACCCACAAAGGCGTACTTGCCCCTATAGTTTTGCTGCAACAATCTAATACTTCGTATATGTTTATAACGGTCTATTATGTTTTTAATATATTCCATTAGCAAATAGTATTTTTGATGTATCTCTGATAAGTCACTGCGATATTGTCTGTCCATTGATATTTGCCATAGAAAAGTTCGATTATTCTCTTAGGCAAGAATCTTTCGAGGTTACGCAGCAGGATGATGTCATACTTGCGATGAAAGTTTATCCAACAGGCATTGCACTCTTTAGAGTATCGGCATTGTACTTTTGTCGTCTGCCGTGAATTGAATATTTCATCCAATGAATGCTCATAAACATTACCTAACTTTACACCTAAGTTCTGACACAATGGAACATCGCCATTTGAATGAATCACCAGCTCGCTAAATATGCTTTGACAACGCAACTTCAATTTACCATTTCTCCATTCTTTATACAAAGCCACGAAGTCGAAGTTCTCTTCTGTGTCGTGAATGCTCTTAGGAATATTCTGAATGTAATGAGCCATATCGACAGAAAGCAAATCTGCAGTAGTATCAAAGAAGTCCATTGTTCCATAAATACCGATGCGTATGTCGACATCGTATTTCTTAGCGATTCCTATCACGTAGTTCATATCCTTAAAGCTGTTCCATGGAGATAGACAAAACATCAAAGAAATATCAACATCATCCTTTAAAGATTCAACAACTTCTATCACTTTATCATGCCCATTGCAACCTCTCATAGCTTTGTATGTTTCCTTATCACCATCAAGCGATACGTACAGATGATTAGGATGATAGCGTCTAACTGCTTCAATAACCTTTTGAGGTGCAAGGCAATTTGATAATAGCGTATAGTTAGGATGATTATTCTTAAACCATTCCATGATTGCATCTGCCTCTGGATGCAACAGGAACTCTCCTCCCTCCAAACCAACAACAGTATTCCTCGCAACACACTTGCTCGCCATTATCTCCTTTATTTTCGATAAGGATAGATGCTCTTCTGGCTTCTGCCATATTGAACAATGTTTGCAACGTGACTGGCACTTGGTGGTAGAGTAAATCATCAAAGTGCTCAGTCTTTTGTGATGCGGACGAATGATATTGTTGAGGTATAGCACCCCATTTCGTAAATAGTCTATAGTCTTGTACATTTTAATCTTTCAAAGCTTTTGTGCTTCTATTGGTAAGAGGCGGAAAAAGTCTGAAAGACTGCACGGAGACATTGTCACCAGGTGAATCTGATGCCGAATGGAACAGTGAAGGTGAACGGATGTTCTGTCCATATAGTATGGACGGAACTACCATTCGGCACATACCAGTGGAGCGAAGGTTCTATGTAAACGCTCCACTTGGTAGCAAGCTTGTATTGCACTCCTATGCCAGTACTCACACTCCATTGCAGCGAAGGTATGAAATGCCAGTGATTTGTACAGGGCGTGATAGGTCCGACAACATACTTTTCGTCTGTTTTACCATAGACCGGTATTTGCAGACTTCCGCCCAACGAAGAATATATAGTCCAATTCTTGACATCAAGCCACTTATACGACACATGCAAAGGTATTCCCAAATAATGCACATGTTGGGTTCGCTTGATATAATAAGCATCCTCTCCTAACGTGAAGTTGGACTTCAAAAGCGAATACTGCAGGCCAGACATCATGCTCCATTTTTCCCCTAATGTCTTTGTTACTGAAATACCAAAAGTAATCGGTTTGTCATGATGCTCATGCTCCACGATTTTCCCATCGTTCTTGATGTTATTGTTGATATTGTTTTTATTGTTGAAGGCTATTTCCATGAGTGCTTTCTCCTCCTCCGACAAGCCTTCGTGCTCTTTGATCTGCAAATAACGATAGTACTCGTCCCAAGTGGAGAACTTGTCGGGAGCCACAGGACCATCAGGCCCGTCAACGTCTGGCAGACCACCTCCCGAATTGCCAGTAAGCATTCTGTAAGCGTTTTGCGCTAAAGCAGACCCCAAAGAACCAGCAGCAAGCAACTGCCAATGATGCTTTTTAGGAAGTGCCGTTTCCTCTGTTATTAACGGTTTGTCGTACTCGTGCCAGCGTATTTTTATCGTATCACAAAAGATGCTGTCATCTATTATTCCCGCAAGATGAATGTTGTCCAAAATATTTGGAGTCTGAAGCATATCTGTTGCAGGTATTGTGTCAACTATTGCTTGGACTACATGAGGATAGATGTTGCTTATTACCACATCCACTTCCTTATCCTTTTGGCTTTGATCCTTTGTGATCTGATCCTTTGTGGCCTGCTTTTCCTCCACTTGCCTGTTACCCAGACTTGTTTGTCCTTTATCTTCGTTCTTAACCTGTGCCGTATGATTATTTTTCTCCTTCGCCTTGTCCTTTCTCCATAAAACACGACAGATCGGTATGCTAATGAAGATGATTGTAACGACTGCCAGCATACGTTTGCTGATCATTTTCCTCAGCATTGCTTTGGCTCTTGCCAGTTGCGACGATGAACTGTGGGGTTCGATCCCCATCCTTTCTGCTATTTCCTTATGGGAATATCCTTCGATCACGGCCATCTGAAAGACCTTGCTATAACCTGTAGGTAATTGGTGAACCATTTTCATGATTTCCTTTTCTCCCAAGTAATTCTCAGGCGTAATACTCCCTTCTACATCCAATTCTTCGTCCGAGAAAGACGAAAATGGAACGACACTTCCCTTCTGCTTGCACTTCCGAAATCTCAAGGCCTCATTTTTTGCTATAGCAGAGACCCATTCGCCAAACTTTGAAGCATCTCTAAGTTGATGAAGAGAATAGTAAGCACGGATAAACGCCACTTGGACAAGGTCATTCAATGTATCCTCGTCCTCATGGGTGATGTTAAAGCACACCTTTCTCAACATAGGAGAATAGGCTTCGATAAGTTTTTTCAGAGCAGTTGTATCACCAGTCCTTACTCGCTTGATAGTCTCTTCTATATCCATATTTGGGATCAAAGCACTTTTGCTTCCTTATAATAGGATAACCAAAAGCAAGAAATGACTGCGTCGGCATCTGCTAACAACCTTTAAACAAGTCTCAGGATTGTTAATAGTGATTTTCTCTGTATGATCGGTTTGATTTGATGGCATAAAGGAAAAATTGTCAAGAGGCCGTACTAACGATATTGGCACGGCCTCTTGACCCTCTATAGCAGTGCGGGCAACTCGAAGAGGCGGATGCCGTTGCTGCCCTTGATGAGGATAGTGCGCCCCGAGGGTTGCTCCTCGGCGATAGCACGCCGCACGGCCTCAACATCAGGGAAGGTGCGGTAAGCGGTGTTGGTGGCAGCAAACTCGGGACCCACGAGCCACACGTCGTGGAAGCCGTCGCGCTCCAGGAGGTCCACAATGCGCTGGTGCTCTTCGGCAGAGGCCTCGCCAAGTTCGCGCATATCACCGAGAATAGCCATTTTGTGGTCGGCCTCGGTGAGACGGAAGTTTTCTATTGCCGCAGCCATACTCGACGGATTGGCATTGTAAGCATCCACTATGAGGCGGTTGCGGTCGGTCACGGTCAGCTGCGACCGGTTGTTGCTCGGCTGATAGTCTTCCAGGGCCTGGGCTGCGTCCTGCGGCGACACGCCGAAATGGAGGCCAATGGCAATGGCGGCGAGCATATTGCTCATGTTGTAAGATCCGATGAGCTGAGACCGCACCTCCAATGGCTGCGGTGTGAGGGCCGCAGCGGCCTGGAAAGAGAAATGGAGGAAGGGGGCACAGGAGATCAGTGTGCCACGGACGTCAGCGGTAGAATCCGTGCCGTAGGTGACTACGCGGTCAAACTGGCGCTCGGTAGCCATCTCCATCAGATCGGCATCGCTCTCGTTGAGAAAGAGGAGGGCGCCATGGGCCCACATGAAATCATAGAGTTCACCCTTCGTCCGTTTCACACCCTCGAAAGATCCGAAACCCTCCAAGTGGGCACGCCCCACATTGGTGATCATGCCACAGGTCGGCTCAACATAGTCCACAAGCTGCTGTATGTCGCCCGGATGGGAGGCTCCCATCTCCACGACCGCTATCTCATGTTCCGGCGTGATCTGAAGCAGCGTACGCGGCACGCCTACGTCGTTGTTGTAGTTGGCCTCGGTATGGAGCACACGGTATTTTTTGGCCAAGACCGCGGAAACCAGTTCCTTGGTTGTGGTCTTACCATTGGTGCCCGTGATGCCGATGACAGGAATGTCAAACTGGCGGCGATGCTCACGGGCCAGTTCCTTATAGGTGGTCAGCGCATCAGCCACGACGATATAGCGTGCGTCGCCAGCCACAGCATATTGCGGTTCATCAACCACGGCATAGCTACAGCCCTTCTCCAAAGCCTGGGCGGCAAAACGGTTGCCGTCGAAGGATGCGCCCTTGAGCGCGATGAAGAGACTGTTCTCTGGGCAATGGCGGCTATCAGTCGTCACGCAGGAGCAGCGACGATATAGTGTGTAAAGTTCTTTGATGTCCATAATCTTGCAGATGATAAAAACGATACGGGGCGCGGTGGCACAGGCAATAGCTGCGCCCGACGGGTTCACCATCCTCCTGTATCCTGCCCCACTGCAAAAGTAATGCTAAAAGCTCAAACCCGCAAATTATCACCGATTATTTTGCAAATTCAAATTAATTATCTACTTTTGTCCGCTGTTGCAAAAAAGTACTGACACATGGAATATACAATACAAGTGAAGGGGCGGCTCGTCAGCCTTCGTGAACCGCAGGTTATGGGAATTCTCAACTGCACGCCCGACTCGTTCTTCGCTGGGTCGCGCGTACAGACCGAGGAGAGCATTGCCCGCCGTGCCAACCAAATCATCGAGGAGGGAGGCACCATGATCGACGTGGGAGGCTTCTCCACCCGTCCAGGCGGCGTGGAGGTGCCGGAAGAGGAGGAGATGCGCCGCTTGCGCTTCGCCCTGCCCATAGTACGCCGCGAGCAGCCCGAGGCCATTCTCTCGGTCGATACCTACCGTCCCAACGTAGCACGAATGGTGGTGGAGGAGATGGGAGCCGACATCATCAACGACGTGAGCGAGGGTGGCATCACGGGCGTGGTCGATACGCCGCTGGAGCAGACGACCGACGAATATCCTGCCATTTTCCGCACGGTGGCAGCCTTGGGCGTGCCCTACATCCTCATGTCGGTGAAGCCCACCATCCACGACATGCTCTTGGCTATGGCACGCGAGGTGCAGCAGCTCCGCGATCTAGGACAAAAGGATATCATCCTCGATCCTGGATTCGGTTTCGGCAAGACGCAGGAGCAAAACTACGACGTGCTCCGCGAGATGAACCGTCTGAGTACTCTCGGCCTCCCCATCCTCGCTGGCATGAGTCGCAAGCGGATGATATTCCAGCCGCTGGGCACCAATCCCGACGGCAGCCTCAACGGCACGACCGTTGTCAATACGCTGGCCCTGATGAACGGCGCCTCCATCCTCCGCGTCCACGACGTCAAGGCGGCAGCGGAGGCGGTACGCCTCTTCGGCTGCTACCAGGCTGGATCGAAGAAATAGTACCGAGGCTGCAATAGAGAGAATTCTCGCCAATCCCCCACCAACAACCCAGACACAGTCATGTTTTTTGAATTTGGAATCAAAGACGTAATCGACATTCTCCTTGTCGCCCTGATGCTCTACTATCTCTACCGGGTGATGAAGGAGTCGCGATCGCTCAATGTGTTCATCGGCATCATGGTCTTTGTCCTCGTCTGGCTCTTCGTGAGCCAGGTGCTGGAGATGCGCCTCTTGGGCAGCATCATGGACAAGCTCGTCTCCGTCGGTGTCATCGGCATCATCGTCCTCTTCCAAGAGGAAATACGCCACTTTCTCTACAATCTCGGCGCGCGCCGCCAGGTGCAGAGCGTGCTGCGCATCTTCTTCAGTAGCAAGGATGAAGAAAAGGCGGACAAGGAGGCCATCATGCCCATCGTGATGGCCTGCATGAGCATGAGCCGTGGCAAGGTGGGCGCGCTGATCGTCATCGAGCGGGGCATCTCGCTCAGCGACATCTGCGACACAGGCGACTATATCGACGCGCGCATCAACCAGCGCCTCATCGAAAACATCTTCTTCAAAAACTCACCCCTCCACGACGGTGCGATGGTGATCACGAAGAAGCGCATCCGGGCCGCTGGTTGCATCCTTCCCGTGAGTCACAACCAGGACATTCCCAAGGAACTGGGACTGCGCCACCGTGCCGCCATGGGTATCTCGCAGGACTCCGACGCCATCGCCATCGTCGTCTCCGAGGAGACGGGACGCATCAGCGTGGCTATCAAGGGAGAATTCCAGCTGCGCCTCTCGGCAGAGCAGCTGGAGAGCGTGCTCACCAAGGAGATGATGCCCGCCACCTAGTCCTGGATCCGCTGGCGGATATCCTGGCTGATCGTAGCGGGATCGACAGGACGAAGGCCGTCGGGAGAAAGAAGAAGAAGGGTGTCGGCCAACTCGGCAGCCAACTGGAGGTCGTGGGTGGAAAGGAGGATGGTCTTGCCCATGGTGTGGGCCAAGCGCGAGAGCAGCCGGAGCGTGTCGATGCGACTGTGGAAGTCGAGGAAGGCCGTCGGCTCGTCGAGAAGAATGATGGGGGTCTCCTGAGCCAAGGCGCGAGCAATCATCACCTTCTGACACTCACCGTCGCTCAGCGAGTCGATCTTACGGTCACGAAGCGGCCAAGCCCCCGTCTCGACAAGACTTTGGCGCACGGCCAGCTCATCGCGGGCAGCAAGGTTGCCCCAAAAGCCCGTATAAGGACTGCGCCCCATGCCGACGAGGTCGTGGACGGTGAGTCCACCCATTTCGGGCCGCTGGGTGAGAACGATGGAAATAATCCGTGATCGCTCGCGCTGCGAGAGACTATCGGCCTCGCGGCTACCCAGCCAAATCTCTCCGCCCACCTTCGGCTGAAAGCCCGACAGGGTGCGCAGGAGTGTCGATTTGCCAATGCCATTGTCGCCGATGAGACAGGTCAGGCGACCTCCGAGGATAGTAATGTTAATATCACGGGCCACGACGGGACCACGGCGATAGCCGATGGAGAGATGGTGCAAGCGGATGTCCATGGCGCAAAAGTACGCATTTTATTTGGTTCTCTCACCATTTTTCACGATATTTGCAAACTGAAAAAATCATATACTCACAGGATAAGAGTGAACGAGCAATGACAATCAACGAGAACGCCCAACAAGCCCTCCAGCGGCAGAAACTGCTGCTGCAGATGGAATATTACGCTGAGAAAGAGGCTTTCCGCAAACAGACGGAGGTCGTGGGAATGCAGCGCAAGGTGAAGCGCGGCGACGCATGGTTTCCTCTGCGTGTGGGCAAAAACTACTATAATAGCCTCAACCAACGCGTGGTGGAGGTGTACAGAGAGCAAGACTTGGACATAGAGCACAATTTTGAGTTTGGCAAACCCGTAGTTTTCTTCCGCCAAACCACCGAGGGCAAACTCCATTTCTTTTCCTTCACGGGTACCGTCTCCTACGCCGATGGCGAGCGGATGGTAGTGGTCGTCCCCGATAGCGCTCCGCTACTCGACCTTCAGTCCGACGGCGGACAGAAGATCGGTTGCCAACTCTCGTTTGACGAGACGAGCTATCGCGAGATGCTCGATGCCCTCGACCGCGTGATCTCGGCAAAGGGCAACCGCCTGGCCTACCTGCGCGACCTCTTCTACGGTCCCCAGCCAGCACAGACCTATGGTTTCGGTCCAGTGCGCCTGCCGTGGCTCAACGGCGCCCAGGAGCAAGCCGTCAGCGAGGTAGTGCGCGCCAAGGACGTGATGGTCGTCCACGGCCCCCCGGGCACAGGAAAGACGACGACTCTCGTCGAGGCCATCAACGAGACACTGATGCGCGAGAGCCAGGTGCTGGTGTGCGCACAGAGCAACATGGCAGTGGACTGGATCTCGGAGAAACTGGTCGATAGGGGCATTCCCGTACTGCGCATTGGTAATCCCTCGCGCGTCAACGACAAGATGCTGGGTTTCACCTATGAGCGACGCTTCGAGGCCCACCCCGATTATCCCCAGCTTTGGGCCATACGCAAGTCTATACGCGAACTGCGGGCACAGCGTCGGCGAGGCGGTTCGGAAAACTACCACCAGAAACTCGAAAGGCTGAAGAGCCGCGCCACAGAACTGGAACTACGCATCAATAGCGAGCTCTTCAACGAGGCACGTGTCATCGCCTCGACCCTGGTGGGGTCCAACAACCGGCTGATGCAAGGTCAGAAGTTCAACACGCTCTTCATCGACGAGGCAGCGCAAGCCTTGGAGGCCGCATGCTGGATTGCCATCCGACGAGCCTCACGGGTGATACTGGCTGGTGACCACTGCCAGTTGCCACCCACCGTGAAAAGTATGGCCGCACTCAAGGGCGGACTAGGCAAGACGCTCATGGAGCGCATCGTAGAGCGGAAGCCCGCAGTAGTGACGCTGCTGAAGGTGCAATACCGGATGAACGAGGAGATCATGCGCTTCTCCTCCGACTGGTTCTACCACGGCAAGGTGGTGGGCGCACCACAAGTGAGCCACCGTGGTATTCTCGACTACGACATTCCAATAGACTGGATAGCCGTAGAGGGCGAGGCGGGAGAAGGTGGCGAGGAGTTTGTCGGCAACAGTTTCGGACGGGTGAACAAGCGCGAGGCAGAACTCACCCTCGACGTGCTGCGCCGCTATTTTGTGAAGATCGGCAAGCGACGCGTGCTCGACGAGCAGATCGACGTGGGCGTCATCTCTCCTTATCGTGCACAGGTACAGTACCTCCGCGCGCTGATCAAGAAGGACGCCTTCTTCAAACCCTTCCGCCACCTCCTCTCAGTCAATACAGTGGACGGTTTTCAGGGCCAGGAGCGCGACGTGATCCTCATCTCCTTGGTGCGTAGCAATGCCGAGGGCCAGATCGGCTTCCTCCGCGACCTGCGCCGAATGAACGTCGCCATCACCCGTGCACGGATGAAACTCATGATCCTGGGCGACCCTGCCACGCTCTGCCGCCACCCGTTCTACAAGCGACTCTACGACTACGTACGGTCTCTGGGCGGAACGGAGGCTGCAGATCCCGAAGCTACTCCGTGATGATGATGCAATAGGGCATGGGCTTCTCCAGCTGCATGAAGGTGATGGTAGGCGCATCGTCCTTCATGTAGAAGAGCGTGCTGCTCTTGCCGTCGGCCTTGTCGGCCTTATAGCCCATCTGCACGGCCTGCTGCTGAAACTGCTTGTAGCAAGCAGCATTGAAGATGCAGAGATACAAGGACTTGCCGTTGGCGTCGAGGAGGATGAGGGAGGAGTTGCCTTTGGCAAACTTCGTGGGCAGTCCGTCCTTGGTCAGGTCCATGTTCTTCACCCAGGTGTATTCCTTGCCAAAGGCCGTCGAAACGCCCTTGTACTGGTAGCCCTGCTTCGTGAGCAAGTCGTTGGCAGACTGCTGCCTGGGATTCTGAAAGATACGCACGGCCTGTGCCAGACTCACCACGTCGCTTTGCGCATGGACCGTCAGCGTTGCCGCCATCAGGAGGAACAGAAAAGAAAAGATCTTTGTTTTCATGAATGTCGTCTTTGGTGAGAGATGGTCGTAGGACTATTTCACTACGGTGGCACGGACTACACGGATATCCTTCAGCGGGCGGTCGTGATCATCGGTGGCAGCCTTCTCGATACGTCCCACGACCTCCAGTCCCTCCACGACCTCGCCAAAGACCGTATAAGAGCCGTCGAGGTGGGGTGTGCCGCCAAGCGTCTTATAGACCTCGCGGATCTCCGGCGTGAGTTTCACTGTCCCCTGCGTCATCTGGTCTATGCGCTGCTGCAGCTTGTCGAGCGACGCATCGTCCCACTGGCGTCCCCAGACAATATAAAACTGTGTGGCCGAAGAGCGGCGCTCCGGATTGACATCGTCGCCCTCGCGGGCTGCTGCCACGGCCCCACGCTTATGAAACAGTTGCGGGAATCGGATCTCAGCCGGCACGGAGTATTTCTCTGGCGTGTCGCCGAGGAGCTTGCCTTGTGGCGCACCGATGCTGCCGAGGTCGCCCGTCTGCACCATGAAATTGCTGATGACACGATGGAAAAGCACGCCGTCGTAGGCATGAGCCTCCACCAGTCTGAGGATATTGTCACGGTGCTGCGGCGTCTCATTGTAAAGCGCGATGCGCACATTGCCGCTGTCGGTCTCCAGGAGAATCTCGTGGCGCGGCTCGGAAGTCTGCGCCGACACGCCCAAGGCGATCGTCAGCAACAGGCTAAGCAGGAAGGTTGTCTTTCTTCTCATCATATTGTTTGTTATTGATTTTTTACTTTTGTGGAACGTGATCTTGAGGAACGCAGAACAACTGCAAGGCCGACTGCTTAGCAGCTGATCATGCCGTTGTCCTCTCGCAGTTTCTCATTGGCGATCATCAGTTGGATGCACTCCTCCAAATACTTGTCCACCTTCTGTCCCACGCGGGGGAAACCAAACTGGTGGGCCACCACGCGCTTCAGTTCGCTACTTGGGATGGTGCCCTGTTGTTGGACGAGATAGGCGATACAGTTGCCGATCTCGCAGGGTGGTATCTCTTCTATCTCGCGCCCGCTGGCCTTGCGGTATTTATTCCATCCCTTCAGCCGGTCCTCAGAGGTCCAGACCGTGGGATTGGTCTCAGAGTCTCCCTTGTCGAAGTAGCATCCCAAGGCCGCATGCCGCACCCAATCGGTGAGACGGATCGTGACGCGTGGTATCTTCCATTCTTTTGCGATGCGCTTGGCGAGGTAGCTGAGGCGGATGGGCTGCTCCACCCTCACGATCTCCTTCACGCCCATAGTGGCGCGTCGCCCATTGAGGAGCAAGACCTCGAGGCCACCCACGCCGACGAGATGGTTTATCTCTGCCACCTCGTAAGTCTCCAGCAGCGATTCGTCCTCGGGATAGATGATCTCCTCCGCCGAGATGTTAAACGTGGCGGAATGCTTTTGCTCTTGCGGCTGCTCCTTGGTCTCATAGGGCGAAAACAGGTCGCCGCCGTCGTCGTCAGCCTCCTTCAACAACGCTTCCAGGGCCTGACACAGACGTTCGAAGGTCGCCTCGGGGTTGAGGAACCAGTCCACGCTCCAAAGGCGAAGCAGCTTCCAGCCCAGATGGCGGAGCACCTCGGGACGACAGATTTCGCGGTCGCGCACGGTCTTCGTGACATAATATTTCGGGTTGTCGCAGAGAATGCCACAGAGGTAGCTTCCCTCGTCGTGCGGATTGCGCACGGCGATATCGACCTTGAAGGCCGAGCGTCCCACATACAGATCGACCTGGTAGCCCCGATCCTGCAGCATCCGGGCCACCTTCTGGGTGACGGCGTCATTGGCCGTCTCCTCATTGCCCGTCTCCAGTGCTTCGGCTTGTAGGGCCAGGCGTCCCGTCTTCGCATACTCCAGGAAGCGTTTTAGTCCCACCACGCCTGCGGCCTGCGTTCTCCGCAGGTCGATCATCTCGGGCTGCAGCGTCGAGAAGACAATCATCTCGTAGCGCGCGCGGCTCACAGCCACATTGAGGCGTCGCTCACCTCCTTGGTTGTTGAGCGGTCCGAAGTTCATTGACACCTTCCCCCGCTTGTCCGGACCGTAGCCCACGCTGAAGAGGATGATGTCGCGTTCGTCGCCCTGCACGTTCTCCAAGTTCTTGATGAAGATCGGCTCCTCGGCGTCATAGGCCAACTGCTCCATCTCTGGATTCTTCGCCAGCATCTCGGTGAGAATGTCCTCGATGAGTCCCTGTTGCACCTTAGAGAAGGCGACGATACCGATGGAGCGCCGCGGATGGGAGGGATGGTCTATGTAGTCCTGGAGGATGCTCACCACCTTGCGACTGATGGCCTCGGCCTCGGCGCGGTTGCTGCGCGTGCGTCCGTAGTCATAGACGCCATCCACGGGGATGAAGCTCACCTTCGACGTGCGGTTGTCCACCGAGGGGAAGGTGTAGAGTTTGCCGTCGTAGTACTGGTTGTTGCTGAAGGCGATAAGCGACTCGTGGCGGCTGCGATAGTGCCAACTGAGGTAGCGCGAGGCCATGGAAAGCGTGATACAATCGTCGAGGATCGACTCCATGTCGTCGTTCTCAGCCTGGCTCTCGTCCGTCTGCTGCATCTGGAAGAAACTCGTCGGCGGCATCTGCTTCGGGTCTCCCACTACCACGAGCGACTTTCCGCGCGCTATCGCTCCCACAGCCTCGGAGGTCGGCATCTGCGAGGCCTCGTCGAAGATCACGAGATCGAAGGGCGGCTGGTCGAGGTCGAGAAACTGTGCCACGCTCATCGGGCTCATGAGCATACAGGGGCAGAGGCGCGGCAGCAGCGTGGGTATCTGGTCGATAATCTTGCGGATGCTCGCCCCGCGTCCTCCACTGGCTATATAGCGCTTGAGAATGCCCAGCTCCGAGGATTTCGACGCCTCGACCTGAGCCGACGGGATGGTGGAAGCCAGCTTGTAGTAGAGTTCCTTCTGCGTGAGCACTTCGTAGCGAGACGCTATCTCGCGGTATTTTCGTATCTCTTCCTCGAAAAGTCGTCCGTCGAAGAGGTTCAACGGCTTCTTCTCGTCGATGATATTCATGGCCACCCGCTGATAGACTCCCTTGGCGAAGGCGTCGGCTATCTCTGCCATCGGCATAGTGGGATTGTCCCAAATCTCCTCGACGAGGTTGCCGAGATGATGGTCGCGGAGCATCTGCTTGCGCTGGCACCAGATGGTCCAGTTGCGCACACTGTCGAGATGGTCCGCCCACTGGTCGATATGCATTCCCAGAAAGGATAGCGTGTTGTTGTCGGGGGTACACCCCATCTTCTCCATCTCCTTCAGCTGCGTCGCCACAAGGCGCATGGCCTCGACCTCCTCGTCAGTGAAAGGCAGGGCGGTTGCGGTAGTGTGCTCACTTAGCAGTCCGTGATATTTGCTGAGCGCGTCAAACAAAGGCTCGACGTCCTCCTCCCTCATCCCGGGTCGGTAGGCGCGGAGCTGGCTGAGCACCCTCCGTTTGCCCATCATGCGAGGCAGCCACCATTTTGCGCACGCCTTCCTCCATTCGTCGCGCACCTGGTGGTAGTCGAGGTCGAAGATCTCCCTCGTATAGTTTTTTTCTATCTTCTCCTGCTCCTCTGCGGCTATGAGAATCCAGTCCATACCCCGCGTCGATTCCTCCACGGGACGATCCGTCGCATCGTTGAAGCGTCCTACGGCCTCGCTCACGACGCCTATCTTCTCCCGTATCACCTCCATCGGTCCGCGTAGTTGGTTCTCCAGTTCCATCGACGCAGAGGTGATGGTCAGTGCGCGCAGCGGATGGGTGGCAGGATGGCCGCTGACGGCGAAGACGGTGTCGAGCGTGCGTATTTCCTCCAGGTCCTGCATAAACTGATCTATGGAGAAGTGCTTTATGTAGAAATCGCCTGGCGCAATAGGTTCGCTATCCACTGCCGTGATGCGAGTGATACACTCATAGAGCGACACCCCCCATCTCTGCGGCCGGTGATACAGTCGCTCCACGTAGAGGGCGAGGCGACGGCGCTGGCGGAAGAGCTGTCGGCTCTCCTCCATATACTCCTCTGGCTCCTTGATGCGGGTCACGTCCAGGGCCTCCTGAAGCTGGTGTAGCAGGTGGCTCTTGGTCATCTTGTTGGAGTGCATCTCAAGGCAGAACGGGTGGAGCTGCATCTTGCGCAGGCGATTCTCCACTACCTGCAGAGCCGCCATCTTCTCTGCCACGAAGAGCACGCGCTTGCCTTTGTAGAGGGCATTGGCGATCATGTTGGTGATGGTCTGGCTCTTGCCCGTTCCCGGCGGACCATAGAGGATGAAGCTGCGGTCCACGCCCGACATGAGGATGGCCTCGAGCTGCGACGAGTCGGCGGGCAGCGGTACGGCGGAATAGTTGGGCGGATCCTTCTGGTCGCTGATGCGCACGTTGACAAGGTGGCGCTTAGGCTGGTGGAGCTTGAGGCGCTTGGCGATGAGCGACTGGATGATGGGGTTGCGCTCCATCTTCTCGCAGTTGTTGTGAATGTCGTTCCACATCACAAACTTCGAGAACGAGAAGAGGCCGAGCATACATTCCTCCACCACGTCCCAGCGCTTCTGCGTTTTGATGGCTCCGCGCACCATGGCGAGGACACGTCTCACGTCAATGCCGTGGTCGTCGGCAGGCAGCGTGTCGAAGTCGGGCATGTTCACCTCAAACTGCTGGCGCAGCATCTCCGTCAGCGTGGTGTTGAAGATGGGGTCTTCCTCACGCGTCCGGATCACATAGCGGTTGGCCCCCTTGCGAACCAACTTCACCGGCAGGAGCAGCAGCGGGGCGTAACGGGGCCGCTCGCTCCGCTCCGTCTCGTACCATTTGAGCAGTCCGAGGACGAGAAAGAGCGTGTTGGCACCATTCTCCTCCAGCGCCGTGCGCGACTCGCGGAACAAGCGTCGCTGCGAGAGTTCCAACGCTTCATCGTCAAGGTAGGAGACCAGTCGCTTGCGACGCAAGCTGGCATCGGCCAGTTCGCCCAGATCCTTCTTGTAGCTGACGCTATCATAGATGCCCCAGCCGTTGGGCTGCGTACTGACCCCCGCGGGCTTGCCGACGAGTTCGATGTCGGCACCATCTTGCAGCTGGTTTTCGAGCGTGTCGATATGATAAGAGACAAAGGGTATCACCTTTTGTCCGATGCGCATGTTGAGGAGGTTGTTGCGGAGGGAGAAGTCGAGGAGCTTGCGCTCCCAGATCTGCGTGCGCGTGAGCACTTTGGGCTGCGCCTGCACTTCCTCCTCGATGGTCTGCTGCTGGCGCACCCATGATGTGGTGTCGCCATGGCCCACGCCCTCCGTTTCCACCGTCTCGCCCTCCGTAGGAAGTGGCAGGATGTGGTTGACGCGGCAGCAATAGACATCGACGAAGCAGACGATACTGTCGGCCTCGGCGGTGACATAGCGCTCGGCATTGGCCACGGCGTCCTCGAAACTCACGTCGGCCGAACTCGCCAGGTCGATGCTTTCGAGGAGCACCATCTCGTTGACGCCGTCGCTCATCGCCTTGGAGAGGAAGGCAGCGTCGTCGGACGTGGTCTGCTGATAATAGTTGTCGATGAGCCAGCAGCCCACGAAGGCGTGGCCCTTCTTGATAACCACCAGCGGGTGAAGGCCGGCAGCCTCCAAGGCCGAGGCGAGCAGTACGGTGAGGTCCAGACAGGTGCCCAACTTCTCTTTCAGCACCTGCTGGGCGAGGCGCACGCGCTGCCCCTTCTCCTCAAAACTGGCGGGTGGGGCTGCATAGACGATGCCCAAGTCGCGGATAGCCTGGAAGATGGCGGCACACTGGGCGCGAACGCGGTTGGGCTTCTGCTGCTGATACTCGTCGAGGGCAGCATCGCCCGTGAGTTCCTCCAGTTTACGGGCGGCACTGACCAGCACGGGCTGGAGTTCCGGTGCATTGGGCGTGACGAAGGCGGCGATCAGTTCTGGCGAGATACCCACACCCGGCCACTCGTTGGCCGTGAGGATGCGGAGGACGTGGTCCTGGACCTCCGTTTCCTCGCCATCGACCGTCAGCGTCAGGGTGAAAGTAGTCTCTACGCTCTCCGAGAGGTGGCGCAGCGACTCCAACTGGAGCTGCAGGTCGAGGTCGGTGATCTCTACCGATTGGCCCGCAGGCAGCACGTCAAACGTACGCTCGCAGCCCGCCACATGGTCTCCCGCCAGTGTGAGGACCACTTTCTGCCAATCCTCCTCGCTGTCGTTGACCACTTCCACGCGCTGAATGCATTTCTTGCCATTGCGGGCCAGCACATAACTGATGGCCGGAATGTACTCAATATTTACAATTCTTTCTCCTGTCATACAAAAGCTCATCGTCTGTAATGGCTACAAAAGTAGGCATTTCCCTCGACACAGGCAAATCCGCCATATGCCAGTTTGTTTAGAATTCTCCTTTCAGCACATATTTCTAGAAATGCCACAAATTACTAAAATGCGGAAAATGGAAAGAAAATGACTAAAACACGGAAAGGAAATTAAGCGGATTAAACTCTCGAAAGAATAAAGAGTGGAGAAACAAGGGGAAAAGGGGTAAAAAAGAGTTTTCTTGTTCAAATTCTTGAATTTGGAACACTTTGATCCACTTCGGCTTTTATCTGTCGCCATAAGCAACTCATTGGGCGAAAAATCTGCCGCAACGTGCTATGAGCCCTATGGCAAAGCCACACCTGCATAAAGAGCAAGGCCGGCAAGGCACACCCTCATTTAAACAAGGGTGAGAAAGAAACAATGGCTGTTCAGGAGCAAGGGATGGCCGGGGCTACCTGAAGGATCAGTAGTCCTCTAGATAACCCTTGGTGAAAAGGTCGTAGGCCACGGCCTCCAGTTCCTTGAGCGTCATTTTCTCCACTGCCCGCTCAATAATGCGGACAAAATGGTCGCGACGGTAGTCGTCAGTATCTGACAATCTGTCTTCCATGTTCATTGGGTGTTGCGTTCCTTAGTATTAAACAAGATTATTGGCCGTTGCGTTCGTAGAATTGAATCGTACGTCCGTCGTACTCCTCCTGGCGCACCAGGCGCACCCCTCCAGGCAACTGGGGCGCACGCACGCCCTCTCCGAGACAGAAAGGCGCGGTCTCGACGCGTAGTTCGTCCCACAGACCAGCGTCGAGGAAGGACTGCAGCGTCCTTGCTCCACCCTCCACGAGGAGCGACTGATTCTTCTCCTCATAGAGATGGCGTAGCACGGCGTCGATACTGTCAAACGGAAGGTAGCCCTCAGGGAGCGTACCCTCCAGTCCGTGGCCCAGGACGATACGTTCGGGGTCGGACCCAGCCCACTCACGCACCGTCAAGCTCGGCGCATCCACCGCCCAGGTCGTATGACCGACGAGGATGGCATCGCTTTCGCTGCGCAACTGGTGTACCAGCATCAGGGTGAAAGGCGAGGAGATCGGTGTCCGCCGTCCCTCTGCCCCCAAGAGACCATCGGCTGTTTGGGCCCATTTCAACGTGATATAGGGCCGCTGAAGCGTGTTGTAGGTGAAGAAACGCTTGTTAATCTCCCTGCACGCGCGCTCCATCACGCCCACCACCACCTCGATGCCAGCCGCTCGCATCCGCTCGATGCCGCGACCCTGCACCTTGGCGAAGGGATCGACGCAGCCGCAGACCACACGCCTCACGCCCTTGCTGACGATCAGGTCGGCACAGGGTGGTGTCTTGCCATAGTGGCTGCACGGCTCCAGCGAGACGTAGATCGTACTCTCTCTCAGCAGCGTTTCGTCCTCGGCCCTCACCGAGGCAAAAGCGTTGACCTCGGCGTGGCCCTCGCCACAGCGCTTATGGTAGCCCTCGCCAATGATGCGCCCACCGGGAGCTACGATCACCGCGCCGACCATGGGGTTGGGCTTGGCGCCCGCTTGTCCGCAGCGCGCCAGTTGCAGGCAGCGCCGCATATACAGTTCGTCCGTTTCTCTTTGCATAGTTTTTTGCTTCTTAGAGGATAGTAGTCAAGGCCTGCTTGATCCCTGTTGGGATGATTGTCAAACCCATTGTTCCTCCATCATATATATAGTTGCGAAGCCCTGCGCCTATCGCTCCACAGCCTCCACGACGTACCCCTGCTGGCGCAGCATGGTCAGCACGCTGTCGTCGCCCGCGAGGTGGCCCGCACCGACCACGAAGAGCGAAGGCTGGGCGGACATGATCGTCGGCATCTTCTCCACCCAACGCCGGTTGCGGTCCACGACAAGCTGCTGGCGGTCCTGGGGACCATCGGAGCAGCCCTCCAAAAACTGCTGATCCATCACCTCGCCCAGCCGCTTCAGGTCCTGGTTTTTATAGGCCGCGATCATATCCTCCAAGTCCTGTTGCGCCCGGTCGAAATGTTCACAGAGGCAGACCAGATCGCGCACCTGCTTCTCCAACGGCTGTCCGTAGAGCAGTCTCATCTGCTCGTCGCCCGTCTCCAGTCCATCCGTGGCTTTGTTGTTCTCCTGCGCTACCTTTTGAAAGTAGAGGTCGATGAGGTCGCTGGAGTCGAAACTATCCGCATGGCGCTTCATACAGGTCATCACGGTCAGCACGTTGGACAAAGCCGCTGGTGCCATCCGCCCCATCTGCGCCATAATCACGGGGTTGTCGAAGTCGGCCCCCATCACGCTCAGGAGCGCCTTGTTGAGCGACTTCATCTCGTCAGAAGTCAGCAGGTCCTTGATGGTCTTGCCCTCAGGTAGCATCATCGCCTCGGAGACGCGGGTGAGAAAATCCTGAGACAAAGCCTCCTTGAAGTCGATCTCACCCACCACGCAGTCGGTCGTGTTGACCGCCTCGTCAATGCCCACAATCTGTGGGACAAACGACGAGGAGACGACATGCACCGTACCAACGATATAAGACGGGCGCGTCAGGTCTTTGCCACTGATCTTGTAGAGGAGTTGCGCCTGGGCGGCGAGGCCGACCATCGTCAGCGCACAGAGAGTGGAGAGGATGCGCACGGTAAGGGTCGGCAGCTTCATGCTTGCAAAAGGCTTCATACATGCCGACTTTAGCATGCGACTATGCTTTTTCATACGTTCTATCTTCTTCATGTGTCCTAAGGATGAGGGGGTGAGTGAAAAAAATCCTACTATTACTTTTTCAAGTCGAAGCCGACACGCACGCCGTCATAGTTTTTGGAGATGTCTCCCACGACCTGCGCCGTACTGTTGCCACTCACGGCTGCCATCGTCTGGAAGAGCGTGAGCACCTTCTTCGACTCGAAGAGCACGCTAATGCCCGAGAGGCCGTTGCGGACGACATAGCCATTGAGATTGATGAGGAGACCCTTCAGTTGCAGCGAAGCGTCGGTCGGGTTGTAGGTATAGGTGCCGTTCCAGGCCCTGCCGTTGATCTTGGCCGAGAACGTGCCGTCCTTGGCAAACGTCAACTGAGTGTTGGAAGACGTGAAGCCCAGTTTGCGATACTCCTCGCCGAGTTTCTCCTCCACCTTCGCCGCTGCCAGTTCGCCACCAGCACGCGCCAGGAGGTTCTCCGAGGTGAAGGCACATCCCGGACCGTCGTAGTGCCAGGTGCCGTAGAGATTCTCCTTCGAGAGTTTGCCACCACCGATGATCGACGAGATAATGTTGCCGACTGACTCGCCGACACCACTGCCCAACATACTACCGTTGCCCTGGTTGCCCTGCGTCGTCGTACCGCCACCTATTCCGCCGCACGAGGCGAGCATCAGCGAGGCGGAGAACATTCCTAAAATCAATCCTTTCTTCATGACTCTATATTCTTATTAGTTAATTCCAATTTGGGTCTATTTTTTTGATTATACACACTATGTTTTTATCGATTCGATCGGCTATTCCTTTCTATCAGCCATCTTATCGGGTCTATCGAGCGCATAGCCGATTCTATCATTTAATTTTCCCTTGCAGTCGGAGCTCCATGACCAGCTGCGCACCCCGCTGGGCAAGATGCGCCTCGGCCACGTCGGGTCTCATCGCCTCTTCCTGTGGGAACCCCTCGGGATGGATACTGCCCACGCTTGCGAATCCTGCATCGAGCAGTCGCTGCGCATCCTGGACGCGACCCGACCACAACACGACATCGACACCTTTGCGCCTGCCGTGGGCCATCACCACGAAGGGCAACTTCCCCATCAGCGTCTGAGCGTCGCTACTCCCCTCTCCCGTCACAATAACGGCGGTTTCATCGATCATCTCGTCGAAGTGGCAGGCTCCGAGCAGAAGTTCCGCTCCTGAGCACATCGTGGCCTGGAAATACTCCATGAAGGCGTAGCCCAGTCCGCCTGCCGCCCCTGCGCCATGGGCGTTTCGAAGATCGTAGCCGAAGTGGCGCGCGCTCACGTCGGCGAAGCGTGCCGCCCGGCGATCGATGACCTCAACCATAGCCTCCGTGGCCCCTTTCTGCGGGGCAAAGACGCGGGCAGCTCCCAGCGGGCCACAGAGCGGATTCTGGACGTCGGAGGCGAGGACGATACGCAGATCCTGAAAGTACTGATCCCGCACCGCGTCAAAGCGGTCGTGGGCGCTGCGCCCCAAGTGCTCTATCAGGGCCCGGATCATACCAATACCACAGTCGCTGGTAGCGGTGCCTCCGAGGCCGATGACACACTCCTTTGCGCCACGCATCACGGCGTCGGCCAGCAGTTCACCCACACCGTAGCTCGTGGTCACGAGGGGGTTGCGGTTCTCTGGTTCGATACGCGACAATCCGCAGGCCTGTGCCACTTCGATGATGGCACGCTGACCACAGAGACCGTAGGAGGCCTCTATACGGCGCATCAGAGCATCGTGGCAGGCGATGGTGATGCGGTTTCCACCCAAGGTCGCGAGGAAGGCATCAAGCATTCCGTCGCCACCGTCGCTCATCGTCAACACACGACAGGTGCCACCCTCGGATCGCACGCCGCGGGCGAAAGCCTCCCCTGCAGCCTGGCTGGAGAGACACCCTTTGAAGGAGTCGAAAGCTATGAGTATCTCCATGTTGTCGTCTTTCTATGGGCAAAATTAGTCATTTCCATGGTTTCCGCCAAGCTATCGGGCCGAATAATTTGCATCATCGGCGAAGAAAGCGTAATTTTGCGGCATGAATCAAGCATCCGACCACAGCAGGTCCACCATCATCATCCAGGCATTGCATAGCGCCCTCGGCCTTTTCAGGGTGAGACGCGAGGAGCGCAGACTGGCATGGGGCGCCCTCCTCTATGCCCTCGTACTCAACACGATGATCGTCTGTCGCTACTGGGAGTGGTTCTCCCAAGTCACGGACGGCTATCGCAAACTCGTCTTGCGCCACTTCCATATCTCGGGCTTCGACCCCATCACCTACCTGGTACTCAACGACTGGTCGGCGGCCTACAACATCTACCGCCACCCGCTGCTGGCCTTCTTCATGTGGATTCCCGCCCAAATCAACCACTTGATCATCCTCGTTACGGGGGTCAACTTCGCGCAAGTTCTCACGGCCATGTTCCTCGTCGCAGCCACTTTCTACGCCGTCATCTTCCTCTTCCGCATCCTGCGGGAGATCGTCTCTCTACCTGCGACCGACGCCCTGCTGCTTACCCTGCTTTTTCTCTCCTTCGCCTACACGATGGTGTCGCTCAGCGTCCCCGACCATTTCGGCCTTTCGACCACGGCGCTGCTCCTCACCCTCTACGTCACGGGACGGAACCTGCAGCGCGGACGGCAACTGACAAAGCTACAGACCGTACTGCTCTTTCTACTCACGGCGGGCATCTCGCTCAACAATGGCATCAAGGTCTTCCTGGCCAGTTGGGGCACGAGTGGCAAACGCTTCTTCCGCCCTGCCCACCTGCTGCAGGCTGTCATCGTCCCCTCGGCGCTGATATGGGGATTTGCGCGCTGGGAGTGGCAGACGTTCGAGAAACCGAAATACCTCGCTCGCCAAGAGGCGACGGCCGCACGGGAAAAGAAAGAGCGCGGCGCCATCATGCAAAACCTCATCAAGCAGTCGGCCACGACCGACACTACGGGCCTTTCCCATACTGCCGACAGCATCTTCCGCGCAAGGGCCAAGGAGAAGGAGCGTCGCCGGATGAAGAAAGCGGTCTATGCCCACCAGGGCAAGCCAATGGGACAAGGGGAATTCTCGTCGTGGACCGACGCCACGACCCCGCGCCTGGAGAGCATCGTCGAAAACTTGTTTGGCGAGCCCATACAGCTCCACACCGACCATGTGCTGGGCGACGTGCTCATCAATCGCCCCGTCATCGTCCCCTACCGCTATGCGGCGAGCTATGCCGTCGAGGCCTTCGTCGTCCTCTTCTTCCTCGCCGGCATCTGGATGGGGCGCCGCAGTCGCTTTCTGTGGATCGCCCTGTCATGGATGGGCTTCGACATGATCATCCATGTGGTGCTCGGCTTCGGCCTCAACGAGGTCTATATCATGTCGCCCCACTGGCTCTTCGTCCTCCCCATCGCCATGGCCTTCGCCCTGTTGCGCCTCCGTGGCCGCTGGCTGCTGGCTGCCCGTGTGGCTCTGATGGGACTATCCGTCTTCCTGCTGGCCTACAACGCCTCGCTCTACGTGCAGTACTTGTTCTTCTAAGACCAAGTCAATCAGCAAGAAGGCTCAGAATAAAGTATTAACGAGTCGATTATCGTACGATCAGCGGGGATTCATGAAAAATCAGAAGGTGCCGAGGGCGTCTCGCGCCCCCAGCACCCTACTGCTTAGTCACCCAAGTTGCCGTCGCCACCATCGGGGTTCGTCTCCGAAGAGCCTCCACCCGGCGTCGTTTTGGTGAAGTAAGCCGTCAGCGACATGTCCCCGTTCACCGTCACGGTACGCGACGCCGACGTGTCACCATCACTCCAGCGACTGAAGGTATAGTCGCCCGATGCCACCGCACTGATGCTCACGCGGCTCCCCTTGTCGAAGGAGCCACCCCCCGAGACCGTTCCACCGTTGACCGGACTTGCCGACAGACGCAGCGTCTTCTTCCCCTCCACCGAGGGAGCCACCGGCACGGAACCCTCCACAGGGTTCAGCACACCGTTTGGACGCAGATAGACATCACTCACGCCACCGTAGCTGTCCGTAGCACGCTGGTAAGCCGCCTGACCCTGATACTCCTTCAGCAAGTTGTTCTCGCAGATGAGGTGCTGCGTCGAGACTAGCGTCTTCGCTGCCTCCTTGCGGGAGTGAATCCACACCAGACCATGATCGCCGAACTCATGAGTAGCCTGCGCTGCTAGACGCCCCTCCTGCACCGAGAAGCCACGCGCGTCCACGACCATGAGGAGCTTCGCCTCAGAAGCCTTGTCCAGCACGACGCAGCAGGCGTCCACCGCCGCCATCGGAAGCATCGTCACGTCGTTCACCTCCTGTCTGACCAGGAAGAACGTGATCTGATCGCCATACTCGTAGAGACCGTTGTTCTGTACCACGGCGTTCGAAAACTCCTTCACCGTCGTCTCGTCCGTGATAGCCAGGTCGCCCAGACTGATGTCCGTCACGGCCTGGTTGCCCTTCCCGTTGATCTTGATCGACTTGATGGAACCGTGCGTCACCTCATAGGGTGCCACGATGCTTGCCCCCGCCTGGGCCTCCTGCTTGGTGAGATAGACCGGAGCCTTGCCGAGATTCGCCGAAACAAACTTGTTGTAGTCGCTGCGTCCATTGCGAGCCCCGCCGAAGGCGAGCTTCAGATAAGGTGTCAGCACCTGATACATACGAATGACGTTCGTCCACTTCATGCGCTGCTTCTGCTGACCATTGGTCTTCGCGTTGGTCGTCTGGGTGATCTTCTCAGACACGACGGTCTGACCACCGTTCTGCTTGAAGGTAAAGCTACCTACTGAACCCTGGAGCTTGGTTAAAATACCATTGAGTCTTGCCATAATTGTAAAGTTTTAAAAATTTGAAAATGTTTTGAGTTGGGAGCATTCTCCCTTGTTTCTCCCTTGCTTCTTCTATTGTTTCCGTATCGTTTCCGTATTGTTTCCGCTTCCGGAAGCGAGAACGATAGGAGAACGATAGGAGGATGATACGAGAACGATACGGGATTGATACGGGATCGATACGGGATCGATACGTGGTCGATACGAGAACGATATTTCTAGATACCCAACAGAGAAGATTGATAAGAAACTTAACTTTTTCATTGTTATTTTGGTGTATTATATTTTACATCCTTTGGTTCCGCTGCGTCCTGCCTCTCGTGCAAAGATGGCTGGGGCGCAAATTGCCATAGTGGAGCAACTATACAAAGATAACCTTCCGTTCAGCCGAATGCAAGTTGATTAGCATGAATTAACGGCCCATTAACTTTTTCTCCGTATTCATTTAACATAGCCCAAAATCAAGCACCAAGCCCTCAATGCTGTTTTTCTCCACGCCTTCCCGTATTTTCTTTCAACAATAAGTTTACTATTCTCAGGCTCTGTCTGTAGCCGCGATACGTGCCCCAAAATAAGCTTGTTGGTAAAGTTTTATAACAGTACAGCCCAAAAAGTTTTCTTACTATTTGCTTCGTGGTTAGATTCCGCACCCATCATCAAGCCTGTTTCTCGTCGTTTATGGTAGGACTGATATGGAGTGCTAACAATCACTAAATGTTACCCTGGGGTAACTTACCTTTGGGTAATATTTTGTATATTTGCCGAAGTGTTTCAGAAAATGTTTCGGAAGATGACAGCATATCAATCACCATTTCAGTTTGGCACTTTAGCTACTGAGGAGAATTTTATCGACCGTGTGGAGGACCGCGCTATGCTCAAGCAAATGCTGGCTTCCCATATCAACGTGATGCTTATTTCGCCACGTAGATGGGGCAAGTCGTCGCTTGTCAAGAAAGCGATGGGAGAGCTGAGCGCAGAGGATAAGAATGTGAGAATCTGTTATATCGACGCATTTAGCATTGGCTCTGAGGCAGAGTTCTATCGCACCTTTGCCAGTCAAGTCATCGCTTGCGCCTCGTCAAAGATGGAACGTTGGATAGAGGATGCCAAGAAGTTCTTGACTGGTGTCGTTCCGCAGATTGTCGTGAACGACCAGATAACGGATTTTGTTGCTTTCGACATGAAGTTTGTACCACAAGAACGTGACAAGATGACGATTCTCCAGTTGCCGGAGATTCTGGCAAGGGAGAAGGGCGTCAAAATCATTGTGTGCATTGATGAGTTTCAGCAATTGGCAAATCTCGGCGCAGGGGGAATTCTCCGTGGATAGCCCCCGCGCTACTAACCAAATATCTTAG
>OQWM01000161.1_pt1 | contig 37490 bp, 38 predicted proteins | sample 1691531 | NCBI WGS metagenome assembly OQWM01 (sample SAMN03418257, study PRJEB22391) | human gut metagenome | biome: human-gut; feature: organic feature; material: feces | host: Homo sapiens | place: Tanzania | collected 2013-01
AGTCTGTACCGAACCCCTTCTATGACCCCAATGCCGGTGGAACCGGTTCCGGTTCCTAACCTCTGAATGAAATACCCCGTGTGGCTTAAAACGGCTGCACGGGGTATTTTTGTTGCTCAGGGCTGCAATTTGCGGTTGCGCGTTCGTGCGAACTGGATAGAATAAAAATATACAGCATTGTTTTTTGGTCAGAAGGAGGCTATCATGATTAAGAATCTGATTTTGCTGTTTTTGGCTTTCACCGTCTATGATGCTGTCGGTGTTGCCATGGTTTATCTTGAGTACAAAAAAGGCAAATGTATCAACGCAGTCATCGGAATCGCTTTGTGGCCTTTGTTTTTCGTTGCTTTCTTTCTAAACAAAATCGGCAAGAAAGCCTAATTCCGACTTTGCGAGGCTTGAGTGTCATATCTTGGCAAGATGCGCAAATGCGCAATAATAATGTACGATAGATGACATACAATTTTGTCGCTGCCTATGCTGGGGGCAGCGACTTTTTCTCTTGCCAAAATGTGCGAACCAAGTAGAATGAGTATTGTACGATAGATACCATTCCAAATCGAAAAGGTTTTTTGCCTTTCGTACAATTCACAATTTCGCTTAAAGGCGGACTTTCCTGTTTCGGGAGGTCCGCTTTTTTGCGTCAAAAAAAGGAGTACAAAATGACACGAGAAAAAATCAACTTACGCTTTTCCGCCGCTTTGTATGCAGGTGCAATATGCATAGCGCTTGTTTCCGGCTTTTTGTTTGGAGGCACAAAAAAGGATAACATCGACCGCGCGACCAAAACGTATTCTCAGTCTTCGGACGAGGATGCGAGCGAATGGGGCGAGTGGCAACCGCTGATGTGCTAAGAGCAAAAAATGTAACGCAAGATAATATCGACAAAGCCGCTTCTCTGAAAAGAGGGGCGGCTTTTTTTGTATAAAATGAGAATTTTTGTGTCAGGGAATTGCCAAAATGTGCGAATTGCGGATAATGGAAAATGCAGGCAGAACAAGGAAAAAACCTGCAAAATCATTGCAGAAAGGAACAATTACCGGTGAGAAACATCAAGAAGATTATCGTGTTGGGATGCGTCGCGGCGTGCGCTGCCATAATGTTGTGCAGCTGCGGAAACAAGAAAGCGCTTGCCTCGATTTCTCTCCCGAGCCCCATCACACTCCAGCCTGGTGAAAGCAAGGAAGTAGAGATTACGGGCGTTTTGCGTGACGGCACGACATTAACGGGGGATGAGCTCGATACCATTCTCAAACGGAAGGGAATGTACTATGAGAGTTCGGCGGATAGTGTGGTGTCCATTGACCAGAACGGAATGCTTACAGCAAATCGTTCCGGAACAGCCGAAATCACTATTACGAGCCAGAATAAACGCCTTACAGCAGGGGCTGTCGTGAATGTAGTAGAACCTCTACAGGGGTTTCAGGCTGAGGATATTGTTGTATCCACAAAGAGAGCCCTCGTTCCAGTCAGCTATACACCTGTGCCGGAAGGTGCGGATGCGGGTACTGTGACTATCTCGGTAGAGGATACCGAGATAGCCCGCGTTGATGAAAACAACAACATCATCCCTGTCAACCCCGGCGATACGACAATAACCATTCGTTCCGATAAAGGACCGTCCAGTATCGTGAACCTCAAGGTCACCGAGGTGCCCACTCAACTGTTTGCTGATGACCTGTATGTTGAAATCGGCGAGACGAAAAAACTCAATGTCTACACCGATGTGAAAAATCTTGAACTCGGTATGGACGGAACCAATTACTCCTATGAGAACGAGTCAAACAATGTCTGTGCCGTGTCGGTTGAGGGCAATGTGACGGGTATCGAAGTAGGGAACAGTGTTGTCAAAATTCAGAATGAATATGGTCTTGAAATACAGACAACAGTTCACGTCACACCGAAAACAAGCCATATCACATTCGGGTTCTCAGGAAACTAAAGAACCAGTCGTGTCTGGAGTCGAAAGGTTGCGGCTATGGCGGGAAAACAGGCAAATGACACATTTTGTTTTTAAAAAATCTCAGAAACAGCGCATTTTTTCAAATTTCCTATTGCGGAAATGTGCGAATTGCAGATAATACAAGTATAGGGACAAAAAGAGCGCCGCTGCGGTACAGTTTTCCGCAGGGCTACTCTTTTTGTAGTAAAAAATCATACTTGTATTCAGTACACATCATTCATCACAAAGGAGCGTCCTATGAACGACAAGTCCACAAAAAGTGTAAGCCGCAACGTAAGCCTTACCATCGCAGGAGAGTGGGAAACTCCCGACGAACTCTTCCGGGAACTCGACCGCAAATATCATTTCACCCTCGATGCTTGTGCTCGACCCGAAAATGCCAAGTGTCAGAAGTTCTTTACGGCGCAGGATAATGGTCTTGCGCAGGATTGGAAAGGGCATACGGTGTTCTGCTGCCCGCCGAGTGGCGCTGCGAATCTCCGCCGCTGGGTAAAGAAGGGGAGTCTCGAGGCAAAGAAGAAGGGGACTACGGTGGTTATGCTGCTGCCTGTCTCAACGGATTCCCGGTGGTTTCAGGAAAACATCTACCTGAAACCCGGCGTCAGGGTAAGATTTTTGCCGGAGCGCGTCAAGTTCGTGAATCGTTTGCTCCCGTCCTACGCGGAGTACGGTCAGCATGGGGCTTCGAGCGCCGGTGGAACCCGTCCTTCGATGGTCGTGGTCTTCGACGGTTCCAAACGTAAGTTCTGCTGTGAGTGAGGGAGGCATCTGCGATGAAAAAGAAAGTCACGATTATCGACAAGTCCTTTACCCCTATTGTGGTTCTGGCGGATACGAGCAGTGCTCTGTATGAGGACCGCTGCGGTCGGCTTGGTGAATGCAACCTTTTGTCTGACACCGAAATCGTCTGTAAGGCGATGGATGGCACGAAAGAGATTGCATCCGTGAAAGCCCACGTCCTGCAGGTCCCCACGAAGAAGCTGCCCATCGAAGCCATGCACGCCACGGAACAGAATCCTATTCCGGCAAAGCAGCTGGCTATCAACTATCTGTGCCAGAAAAACTCCGAAGTGGAAACGCTTTGCGAACGTGAAAAGCTTGACAGCGTTGCGATGGTTCTTCCCATCACTACACACCTGTATATCGAAAGTCTCACGGTAGACGCTTCGCATCGTAAGCTTGGTATTGCCACCGCAATGCTCGATTTCCTTATCAGCTTGTCGGCTCCCGAAACCGTCGGCTTGTTTGCCGGACACGAGCAAGCTGAAATGATGGCGATGCTTAAGAAGCTGAAATTCATCGAATCACCCCTTGTTGCCCAAGATGTCCCTTGGAAGAAAAAGAACTTCTTTTATAAACGCTTGAAGCGTCTTGCCCGATAAAGATAGGAGGCATTTTATATTCATGGACCAGTTCAAAGAACTTCGCGCACACCCGAAAATGACCAAGACCTTGCTTGAGCAGATTGAGAATCTGCAAAAGCAGAACCACACGACTGATGAAATTTCTGCTACGCTCGGCATCACCCCGGAAGCTGTAGAACGCGGATACGAAAAGCTGAATGATAAACGCCGTACCGAGATTCGTGCGAAACGCGGCGGTGCTTTTGCAGTCAATATGGAGGAAAGAAAAGCCCGCGTTGTCTGCACGGAAATCAACTGCCCGTGGCGCGGCAACAATCGAGAGTATTGTGTTTGGCCGTCTTGCTTTAAGAGTTCCATCTCAACGGTTCACCCCGAAGAGGATGAGGAAGAGAATGAGGCTGAGACAGATACAATGCCGATGGAGGAGGAATCCGTAAATGCCTAACAATCTGAATGACATCTTTGCGCGTCTTGACAACGCCAAGGCAAGCCGCGCATACGAGACAAACCAGGAACGGCGGCGCAAAGCGGAAGAAGCCGAGCGCGAGCGCAAGGTAAAGCAGGCAGCAGAATCTGCCGTTGAGAAGTACCATGTGTACGATGACGATTACGATGTGGACGACGTGGAGGAACCGATTGTTATGATTCCGAAACAGGGCCTCGACGCATCCGAAGCAAAAGTCGCCGAGAAGCCCGCTGCTAAGGCAGATATCGACGCTATTGCAGACAGCAATCCTTTTGTCCAGAATCTGTTCAAACACTCCCACAAGAAGGTAAAGCAGGAGCGCCCTGTCCGCGAAAAAACCATTGCAGACAAGAACGCAGCCGAAGTTCCCCAGACCCCTGCAGCACCCACGCAGGAGCCTTCTGCGGTACGCAACGAGGCATTCGATATTCCTGCCGACCCCACTCCTGCACAGCCCACAGCAGCCTCTGCGCCCGCGTCAACGGTCACTCCCGTTGTGTCCGATACCGTTGATACCGTTGATATCATTGATGACATCCCTCTTGATATCGAGTTTGAGGACACGGTAGCAGACGCCCAGAGCGTTCAGAACGAAACCGTTCCTGTGCAGCCTGTGATGTCTCAAAACGAAGAAGTTGTTCCTGTCTCAAACGAGCCTGTCGCCGAGCCTGAGGATGTACATGCCCGTGAGCCTGCCGCTATTCCTCCGCAGCCCGAGGCAGATTTCGATACTGCGGAGAAGGAACCTGAAAAGGATACCGAATATCATGAGCCGGTGGGCGAGATGGTTATCCCCGACAAGGAACCCGAACAGATGGAAACACCTGCATGGCCTGCGGGTATGAACGGTCCCAAGTTCACCGAAAGCGTTGCCGCTTACGGTTCTGTACCTCGCAAGGTGGGGGCAGAGGAAGCAAACGTATTCCTGTTTGCCCGATACAACACCGATGAGGGTATGGGTTCCTATGGACTATGCATTGATATGGGCAAGGATTTCGTGCAATCCTCCAAGTGCGGCAAGACTACCGACCCGGAAGAGTACGCTCTGATGGGTGCGATTGAGATGCTCCTCGCTCTGGATGAACATACAATTCGGGATGCCGTTATCTATACCGAACCCGTGGTTGCCAAAATTATGAATGAGAATGCTAACCGCCTTCTCGATGGCAAGTCTCCCTCGCGCCGCAAATACATTGAGCTGGCGTGGAAGTCTATGACGAAAGTCAGTGTCAGGTTCGTTACCACGAAGGTGGACAGCGAATACGGTAAGCTGGCATTGGCTACCGCAAAATATCTGGCGTTCTGTGAACGCTGAAAACAGTGAGGAGTAATCATTATGGCTAATCTTCTGGTCGTTGCAGTGGACACCGGAAACAAGAACATCAAGACCCCGCATACCGAACCGTTCAATTCCGGTCTGATTTGCCACGGCAACATCCCTCCCGCTATCAAGGCAGACACGCTCTGCTATGAAGGCAACTACTATACGCTGACTCAGTCCCGCGTCCCGTATATGTATGACAAAACATCCGACTGGTCGTTTTATATCCTGACTCTCTTTGCCATTGCCAAGGAGTTTCAGGCAAGCGGAATGATTCGTCCCGGTCAGAAGAACATCCGTCAGGATATCTGTCTCGCGATGGGTCTGCCCCCGACGCATATCCACGACCTCGCCCCGAAATACCAGAGTTATTTTGGTCGTGACGGACGCAGGGTCGAGTACACTTACAATGACATCACCTTTGAGATTCGCGTTGCCCGTGTTTTCGTATTCCCGCAGGGCGTTGCCGCCATCGCCCCGTATATGGCGCAAATCATGGCTCGCCCCGAGGCATACACCTACATCATCGATATTGGTGGGTATACTACCGACGTTGTGAAGTTCTCTCGCGGCGGTCAGGTGGATATGACTTTCTGCGAATCTTTCAACACCGGCGTCATCAAGATGTACGACGAGGTACAGCGTGCAGTCCGTAACCGGTTCCAGCTGGATATGGACGACTACAGCATTGATAATGTCCTGCGCAGAGGGTATAACCCCGGTCGTGAAATCAATGAACTGGTTCATAACACTGCTCGTTCCTATGCCCAAACCCTTATCCGGACACTGAAGGAGAAGGGTGTTGATTTGACCCTTTCGTATCCCGTGTTTATCGGTGGCGGTTCCTGCCTGATGCGCCCTGTCATCGAGAGTGAGTTGGGTCGGGATGATTACCTGTTCGTGGAAGACCCTCGCGCTAACGCAGTAGGATTCAAAATGATGGCGGAGAGTAAGCTGGCAGCTGAAAACCGTTGAAGCGAGGTGAACTGCCTTGCCTAAAGCTAATCCGAATCAGATTCGGCTGCCGGTGATGTTTAACCTAACCGACCCGAGACAGAAAGCAGCCTATGAGATTTTGAAGAATGCAGGGTACGGAAAGCGTACACCTACTATCGTGGATGCACTGCTCGATTCCCTCAAAACGAACGCCTTGCTGAGTCAGGCAAAAGAATCCGGTGTTTCCAATGTATCGGAGACCGATATTCGCCGTGCCGTAGAAGATTCGATGGAATCGGTTCTGAACCGGTATTTCTCGAAATCAGAAATCCATGCGTCTGAACCGCAACGGGAAGTTTTGCCTGTACAAGCGCCTGCTCCTGCGCCCGTTATTCAAGAACCCGTTCCCGTACAGCATGTTCATGAACCGCAGCCAAGCTTTGTTCCGTATGTTCCCACCGTTCCCGTGACCGCACAGCCTACCGTACCGGACGAAGGGCATATGAATCAGCTGCTTTCCATTGCTGACGCTTTTTTCTAAAAAACAAACCGCTACATCCGGCATAGGGTGTAGCGGTATTTTTGTGCGAAAACAATATATCAATGCTCTTCTTTTTTGTCTTTCATTAAAAAGTCGAGTACCACATCATCAGAAGAAGCTTCTTTTTCATTATTTCTTGCGAATTCAGCGAGTGCTTCGTCAGCCGCTTTGTTGACGGAATCAGCCATATCGCTTATTTCTTTTGGACTGACGCTTGCGTTATCTCTATACTCTAAATTTTCTGCAAATTTGGTTAAGATTTCTGCACAACGTCTCCTGTTGTACAAGGTGGCATCGGTGCAAAATTTTTGAATTGCTTCGGATAGTTGATAGACACCGGCTTTACCAAGGCTTTCTATCGCGGCACCGATTTGTTGATAATCGCCAAAAGAGTCCTGACTGTCAATAAGTTTGGAAACGTTCTCGAACTTGCCGAGGTCATATTCAAATGTGAAACAAAACGACAACAGTAAATCCTGCGGTACAGGAATCTCACGGTTAACGAGTTTCCGATAGGTGCGTATATTCATCGGACAACCGAGAAGTTCACCGTAAAATTTCATTAGCGATAATCCCATCAGATGTCGCTGCCGTTCCATGATTATGATTGCACTGTCAGAAACGTTTTTAGCCCACGCTTTTCTTGACTCGGATATCTGTTCTACAAACTGTCGATAATTGTTTTCGTTTATTTTAGGAGTTACCATATACAATCACCTCAATTCTGTTCCGGTTAGGGGTGGCAACACCTTTATGACTTTATTATATCAAAAAGTCGCATTTAATACAATTGTGAATTTTGCTGAAAGCTGAATTACCCCCTCTGGCGCATCGTTTATCACTTAATATACCATAATTTTCCACAAAAAACGTCGATACTGCAGAAAAGCAATAAATGGCCTTGAATTTGTATATATGGGGAAAAATATTGCTAAGCACAACATATTGTGGTCAGATTCGATATTTTTATTGAAAAACACTATATATTGTGGTATAATGTCAATCATGAACACAAGATATAGTTTTTCTTCTAAAAAATAGCTTGCGCGTTTGTGCGAATTGCGTAACATTGAAATTAGCACGAAACTTCTTCCAACTTTTACAAGAAAAATAACATTCGACACAACACGGAGGATTATCAAATGACAAAAAAGAAAGCTATCGTGATGTATTTGGAGCAGGTACGTGTTTATGGTGTTCCTATGAGCGTAACTCGCAGTGAAGTGCTCTTTTCGGAATTGGGCAAACGCACCGTCAAACCGCACAACATGGTGTACGAGAAAGCGGACAATAAGACGATGGGGGAAGCATTCTTGAACGAACTCATCTACGTGCTTGGCGCAGCGGACGGGGAAGAGAGGCAACTTCCGTTCAATCGTGAGATTCTGGTTTACACATCGAACGAGAGGGATGCCGAAAACTATCGAACATTCGTTTATGGTATGAGCATCGGCGGCAGTTTTCCTGTACATGAATTGCCCAGCGGGCGTGAAATCCCTATACACAACTTCAAGCTTTGTCAAAAGCTGTATGACCTCTGCAAAGAACGCGGATATCACCTTACGTTCTTTAACGACGGTTTGCTTTGCGGGAGTGTTCGCAACGCCGCATTGACGGAACTGAACAGCCTGTTGAAGGAATGGAATGAAGAAGAAAGGGGAGAACAGGATGCAAGCGGGAAATAACATCGAAATCGCAGTTACCGACGCCAAACTCAAAGATTTTCTGAGTTCGGTTTTGTCATCGGAGGGAATCGTAGTGGATATCAGACGCACATTCATCGAATACAACGGCACGAACCGGTCGAGGGTCTTTGCTCGTCATGCAAACCGCATGGCTTGCAAGGGGTCGGAAGAAAAGTTCGTTGTGATTGCTCTGCTCTGTTATCCGGCTCTTCAATGGCTTTTGAAAGCACAGGACATCGACGCTCTTATTGAAAAATTGAAGGAAGAAAATGAGGACGAATCAATTTGGCGGATGAACAACATCCAGCGCATTCTCGAGTCTTCCATGGGCGGGTGCAAGCCTCAGCTTCGACTTGAAATGAGAAAGCTGTTCTTTGCCCGTTGCCAGCAGCTGGTAGATGAAATTGATGAAGCCATGAATCAAGCGGTTTTCATGAATCCTGCCAGCAAGCCAAGCCGCATCAGTCTTGCCATGGCAATGCTGCGCGGAACGATTCTGGATAGTGACCCGGTTACGGCAGTCACCATCCGCAACAATTTCGACTCTATCGTTGAGGATGTCACGGCGATTGCCGGAGACACCATCAAACCTCTGGTTATGCAGTTGGCACCGAACGAAGGAGAAGCAAAAACGGCTGAAGCCGCTTATCTCTACCACAACACCGAGGTGCTGCTGCGGGAATATTCCCGAATCGTCAATCCGTCCGTTGCTGACGAGAACCGTTCTTTGCGGATTCTCGCACAGGGCGGCAATACACTGGAAAGCGATGCACGATGCCATCAGGCACAGGTGCTTGTCCAGTATGCCCAACTCATTCGCGGCGCTATCGAATTGGTGAAGGATTTTCCGGGGGATACGAAGTTGTACGACGTACTTATGTTAGTTGTAAATGAGAAGTATGGCGCGAATGGAACCGATGAAGCCAAGTTGGCGGAACAGGTCGGTATCAACAGTAGCTATTTTTCGGAAAAGAAACACCGTGCATTTACCGCTTTGTCAGCGTTGCTGTGGGGTTGCGATATTGAATCTTTACTGTCTTTGTTGCAGTAAGGCTTAGTTTTTTGCGCCCAAAAATCATGGTTGTATTGAATACAACTCATCGAATCGAACGGTCCTTTTGGGCTGTTGGAGATATATCCGTAGAACTTCGTGAGGTAGGAATGGCTTTGCGAGGCTCCCAAGACACACGCAAAATCATGGTTGTACTGAATACAAGTATAACCGCAAGCTCTTAAAGGAGGAGCAATTCTATGGCAAGCGAAATTGGTAAAATCGTACATTGCAAAATCTGTGGCGCACCCATCGAAGCACGAGGGAATCGTCTTTATTGTCCCGTGTGCTATAACCAGAACCGCCGTAATGCAGCCCAACGCAGTAATGCACGGACAAGAATGGAGCGGGAACAAACGAAACGTGAGGAAGCAAAAATGAAAGAAAACAACCGTGTCGCTACCAACGCAGCCGAACTCAATATGCGTGCCAAACTCGCAAATCTTGGGGGCATCTCTTATGGTGACCTCTCCATTTGGGAGCGGACGCACGGTCTGGAATTCGCTGCCTGGGTACATGAATGGGAGAAGCTGAATAGCGGTACACAGTCTGACGGATTGAAGTTCCCGGACCATCTCCCTGAAGGATTCCCGACCCGCCATAAGCCGCCGATGCATCCTTGGGCAAACTCCACTTCCTGCAAGTGATGCCTATGTCCGGAAAGCCGAAATATGAGCGGTCGGACGACTACCGCTATCAATACATTCGCGCCCATCCCGGAATTATGGGCAAATATTATCTCTGTCCTTATTGCGGGCGCATCATGTTGAAAAAGACGATGCAGGTAGACCACATCGTCTCTGTCAACCTTGCGAATAAAAACCGGGTTTACCGCATTTTGGTTCCGGACGGCGACATCAATAACCTTCAAAATCTTACAGCTTCGTGTCCTAAGTGCAACAATCGGAAATCGGATTCCGGTGGATTCTGGATTTTTCTCGCGAAATTTGGCGTGTTCTTCTACGCTTTTATCTGGCTTTTGTTCTTGGGGCTTGCTGCATGGTTTGCCATCGGTGTTGCCACGGGACATATTCAACGTGGATTCCTTTTGCCGTATGTCTCCGCTGTGGGTGATATCCTTGTGCGGGGCACGGCAAATGCAATCTCTTCGATATTCAAATTCAACTAGCTTTTTTGCAAAGGAGATATTCAAATGGATAATACACAAAATCTCGGTCAGCCCGTTGGCAAGGTCACTGCGACCTACAACGGCGAAAAAGTTCAGGTCGATGTTTATGCAGACCGTTCCGTCATCCTTCCGGATGGCACGGTGCGAAAGGTCAAGCAGGAAGTGGTTGACGCCCTTATCGCCAAAAATCAAGTCATGAACCCCGCCCCCACCGCACAGAATCCCGCACCCACCATTGTGCGTATGGCTCCTGTAAAGCCCCGTACACACCAGCCTGAGCCGATTCAGGAGCAGGTACAGCAGCCCGCTGCACCGGTTCAGGAACCCGCTCAGCCGTCATACCAGCAGCCGCAGATGCAGATGCCTGTACAACCTCAGCAGTCGTTCACGCAGCCGAACACTCCCGTCCCCAGTATGCAACATCAGAACGCACCGATTCAGCAGAACTACGATGTGCAGGAAAACACTCCTGCCAATATGCCTGCACAGGACGTACCCGCACCCGCCGCGCAAGCTCCCGCCGCTGAACAGGAAGTGCCGGACAAGAAGCGGATGTTCCACAAGGGTAAAAACAAAAAGAATCCTCCCGCCGACAAGAAGCACGGCAAGACTGCTCCTGCAGAGATGCAGGGTGTGGGTCCCAACGGAAACGTCCCCGCCAAAAAGCCCAAAAAGAAGTCTAAGACCGGCGTTGTCGTTGCCGTGGTCCTCGCTGCCATTATCGGCGGCAGTGCATTGGGATACGCTTATGTCCCCGCTTTCTACGATGGTGTGAACAATGTTCTTACTGCAGTGACCGGCAAGCAGGTCGGTGTTCCGGCACCCATCCCGTCCACTACAGGCAATGTCAACACCCCGGCTGTCAGCCAGCCGCAGCAGAACAACACCAACAGCATCAACGGTATCGACATGAGCGGGGATGTCACCATTGAGTTCTACGCTACGATTCGTACCGCTGATGGTCGTGAATACAAGGTTCCGCTGTCCAGTGCAAATCTGACGGATGGGAATCTGCAAAACCTGCTGGACGGCAGCGGGTTTACCCTGACCACGGGTCAATAACCCGATAACCGGATTCTGAGAATTTGATTTTCAATGAAAGGGGTCAAACGGGCGGGCAGCTTCACAACAAATCAAGATGCTCTAAAGCCTGTCTGATACTGTATCGGACAGGCTCTCGTTTTATTTTTTACCATGAACGACATGCTCAATACGCAAAAGGCAAAGTTTATTATTGCCGCTTGCTTATCCTTTTTTGTCGGCACCATTCTGGCTTTGTACACGAAAAGTCTCCCGACATTCGGTGCCGGGGTGATGATTGCAGCCTATTTCATCACGGAATTCGTGACGATGCTCAAAAACAGCAAGGATAACAAATATATCATGGTTACGGCTCTCGCAGTCAGCGCAGACGAATCAAGAGCCGGGTTTGAATTGATGGAAACTTGGCGGTTCATTCCTGTGGACGAAAACGGCGAATATCTGGACAAGAACGGTAGGTATGATATTTTCCTGCAGGTAAAGCCTCGTGACCGCGATTATCATATCGGGGCGCTATACGATATGCTGTTCTGTGCCGAAGACGGTGAACGACTGACGCAGGATAATCTCGTTTCTATCGAACAGAATTCTGTCAAAGCGAGAGTTCAAAAGGAAGGGCTGATGCGCCGTGAAAAGAACGTTACGGTACAAGAATCTGAAACGAAACAGCAGGAATCGGCGTCATCGGAGATTGAGAGCGAAACTGGTGTGGAGGGTGATGAACCTTGAACTTTGCAACAACACTCCTTCTATGCCTGGTCTGCTCTGTATTTTCGTTCAAGGTGACGAAGGACCGACGTTCGCTTACCGATATGGTTTCTATGGGAAGGAAGTACCGCCGTCGTAGCAAAGAAGTAGAAGCCACTGCACTCGACCTTGTTGTAACGGAATCTGGCAACACTGCCTTAAAACTCGATGCCAAGGGAAGCAAGGATTATGTGGCGGTGCATCTTTCCCGAAAAGAGGCGCGGAAGTTCAAAGCAGCGTTTGCAGCAAGTGAGGGAGAACCGTTAAGTCTTTCTCTGTATCAGTATAAAATTGGTAACAAAAAATACTATTCTTTGTTCGAGGAACGCCATGAAAAGTTTGCGCCGACAGATTTGGAAGGTTCGCGGGAAGAAAAAGTAAAAGCCACTTGCCGTACGGCTCGAAGTGTAGCAGTATTGCTGTATTTCTTCTCGCTGTTGCTGTATTCTGTCAGTTCTACCATATCCGTCGTAATGATTCTGGCTGCTACGGGTCTTATCTATATCAATATCCCGTTTTTACCGGATTCTGCTTGGGACGACGCCTGTGAATTCATCAAACGTCCGAAAGAGTTATCTAAGAGCGAAAACGAAGAAACAGATGTGATTCCGTCAGCGGCATCTATCGTTTTACAAAACATTATGGACAAGTATGGTTTCGGAGAACCTGAGCAAGAATCGGAGCCGAAATTAAAACCTGATGCCGAGTCCGAACTGCCTGAACCCAAGAAACCCATTGCACCGCAATCGAAGGTTGAAAACGTTCCGACTAAGAACGTGGAAATTAAACTCTCTCCAGATACGCCTCACCAGACAAAGCAGGAGACGTCCAATTTCGTTTCTGTTCCCAAAGAGGTATCGTTACCCTCTGAGCCCGCCGCACCTTCCCAAGAGCCTATTCTGTCCGTTCTGGATAATGTATCTTTGGACACAGACGAGGATACGGACGACACCCTTGCTCTGGATGCTGAAATCATAGACGATGTTGCGGACGAAGTAAACCTTGATGCTAACCATGAACAGGACTCCGATGCAGAGGTCGTCCCTCTTGAACAGGAAGGAGATTTTGCTCCCAATGACGATGATGCAGCTGCGCTGGAACGGGAACTTGCGGCACTGGAAGCAAATCTGCCAGCACCGACAACCTTTGACCCGACCGGTATCGAAGAGGATGAAGACGATTCCGAATTTTCTGACACGGATAGCTGGCTGACAGAAGAAGAAAATCCTGAGATAGAGCTCGAACTTGAATCTGCTGTCGAACCGGAGCCGGAACCCGAACCCGTTAAGCCTGAACCCTCCGTACCAAAATCTGCACAACCTGCCAGGAAAGAAACTGCACCGAATCCGGCAGAGAAAGAGTCAGGTCAGAACGAAAAGAAAGATGGGGTTTCCGTTGATACGGAGAAGTCTTGCGAATCCGGTTCCGGAAATTCCGGCAGGATAAACGCCTTTACAAAACAGGAAAATCCCGTGCCGGAAGAGCCTTCTCCAAAACCGAAACCTGCGAAACCCCAGAAAACAAAAAAATCGAGAGCTGCGGAATCCGATGCCCTCAAATCGACTCCAGTAAAGAAACCCGAAGCGGATAATCGCAACGACGCTTCTTTGTTTGGCAGAGGGTTTCAGAATAGGACAACAAAAGGTGCAGCCGGTGGGAAAAAGAAATCAAGCCAAGCTAAAAAGCCGGAACTGTATTCGGAAGTTGAGCAAATGCGTTTCGATGACATTTAGAATACCACCACTCGGATTTACAGCCACCACTTGCACATTCTTGCGAATGGATAATAATGAAATACAGGTGAGCGATGGTTTTGTACCGTTTCCATCGTTTGACACAACAGTAAAAACGGGAAGACATAAGAACCGAGGAAAGAAATGGTCAATTTCAAAAACCTTGCGGCACTGCTTTTGAGTGTCGCGGCCTTGCTGACTTCGGTGTTGGCCTTGACTGCAGCCCAGAAAAAAGAGGAAATGCAAAAAGCAACCGTGAAAGTCGCGACAGATGTTATCGCTGCTGCGCAAAACGATATGCCTGCTGCATCTTCTTTGGATTCTGACGCCTGTGAAGTTCAGCTTCTTGGCGTACAAGTCCAGAATATGGAAGTTGGGATGATGGATGCAACGGTCAACACCTCAGGTCCTCTGCAGGCAATCGAAGCGAAACTTCATCCAGTTACCGAGAAAAAGGAAGAAGACCCCGCGAAGAAATATGCGGATGACAACAATTATCCGGATTTCTGTGGGCGACTGTACGTTCCTTCTGCCGGTATTGACGTTGCGCTTTACAACAACACCGCTCAGGAAACTTGCAATCGCAGCGACAGTGCTGCCATCTTCCCGCATCGTCCGGAAGCGGGAGGCAGTAACATTGTAGCGGACAATGAACTTGAATCACTGCCCTCTGTGGCAGTAGGTTCTACAGCATACGTTATTACACCGGACGGTCAGCAAATCAACTATGTCTGTGTTGATGCTTTCAACGGTCATAACGGCGTGATTGGTTTTGACGAACTCCAAAAGGAAGACGGAACAATCGTTTGGGGTAGTGCAGAACTTATCGTGTATACCTGCATTGGTGATTCGTACAATGTTCGTGTCGCCTGTTTCAACCGAACTTAAAGTAGAAGGAGATTTGTCATGAGCAACAAAAATAAAAAAGGTCCCGTTGTTCCTACGCAGGAAGCAACTGACCTTGCAAACAAAAGCAGTGAAAAGAAAGAAGATTTTTCCACTGCTCTGAATTCTGGTTCCGATGAGAAAAACACCGAGAACAAGGAAAAAGCCGAAGTGTCCGAGAAGGAAAAGACCAAGGAACCGAAGGAAAAGCCGAAAGCAGAAGAAAAACCCGCAAAGGAAAAGAAAGCACCTCGGAAAAGCGGCGGTCGGTTTGTTCTGGGACTTAGCTGCGCTGTAATGGTCGCAGCAGTCGGTGTGATGGGAATGACCCTGAAGCACGATAAGGCGACAGGGGAAACCACCCTTCCTGCAATCGGCGATTTGCTTGCCGGTTCCAAAAGCACCGCCGAAGATACATCCTTCACTGAGCAGACCGGAATTTTCCCCTCTGTTGCTATCGTCTCGAACGGGCGCAACTGGAAGATGAACGCATCCAACGTTTTGATTCGAGCAGAAGGGGAGAACGGTGCAGCAGTACCTGTGGAGGAAACCGATTCTTTCCAATACGACGGGAAGAGCCTGTCCTTTGAAAAGGATGGTGCCACTTACATTGTACGGGTGGTAGCTGATTCCTATACCGGCGCACCGCACTACGCAGAGGAACAGACAGAGAAAAACGTCACTGTGTCCGGTATGCGGTTTGTTGGAAACGGAAATGTGCTGGCGGTAATCGGAACGAAAGATTCCGGCAGCGAGGAAGACTGTGCAGCTGTTAAGGCTGTGGTGGCAAGTATGCTGGAAAACGCTGTTCCCGCCCAAGCTGGCGGACAGATTTCCGTGAACGGTGTGACCATCGGAATGGAAAACAACGATGTGTCCATTGCGAATAATCAGGTCTTGGTGAAATCCGGAGATAGCGAAATCAAGTTTGCTCCCTCGTCCTACAACTCCAAAACCATTGCATTTGATGTTGTGGGTACAACTTCCTCCGGCGCACTTGTCACCCACAGTGATTATGCGAACGTCAAGGGGACTGAAACGTATCTTATCGAGTCTGATGACGGCAACGTGATGGCGTTTACCAACGACGGCAATATGCTGCTGGCAACTCTCGGTTTGCAATAAATGAAATGAGGTAATAACAATGCGAAAGAAATTCGTACCGTGTGTAGCTGCCGCCATGGCAGCAATCGTGATGCTTTCCGGCTGCGGCAATTCAACTTCCGCTTTGCCTGCATCCAGCGCCGCTTCTGACGTTGAGGCTTCTGATTCTCCGGCGGAAGGTGCCACTGAAAGTGAAGACGGTCCCGTAGCCATTACTACAATGGAGGATGCATATAGCATCGGCCTGAAAGATAATGGCTACTACAAGGACGTCAAAGCCAAGAAACTGGTAACTCTGCCCAAGGACTATGCGCACGTCAAGATTTCCCGTGATGACATCACCGATGAAAACGGGGAAGTTGAATCTACGATTCAGCAGGTGACGTACAGCTACGGGGAGAGAGAAAAGGTTGACCGCCGTGCAGAAGAAGGCGATGAGGTCGTTCTGGATTACGCAGGAACGGTTGACGGCGTTGCCTTTGAAGGCAGCACTGTGACCGACAGCACCCTCGTTATTGGTTCGACCAGCAACAGCCTCGGCTTTGAAGACGACCTGATTGGTCACCTCGCCGGAGATGAGTTTGACGTCAGCGTGAAACTCATGGAAGGGTATCCCGATTCCAAAGATGCAGAAGGGAACACCGTTACTTTGTCCGGCGCGACTGTTGATTACCACATCACCGTGAAAGAGGTTCGAGAAATCTATCTCACGGATGAGGATGTTGCGGAAAAGCTGGCGACGCAGGGGTTCACTATGAAAGACGGTTCTGCGGTAGACACCGTTGAGAAGATGAAACAGTTCTATCGCGAACAGTACGAGGATAATGTTTTCGAAAGCATGGTTTACAACTACATCATCGAAAACACCACCGTGAAGGAACTGCCCGAAAAGCTGCTGGAAAATGCGCGTGAATCCTATCGTGCGGAAATCAATACGGTTCTTACTGCCTACAAGCTGACGGAAGAAGAATATTGCGAACAGGCTGGGTCTGATGCGAAAACCATTGACGAGCTGATGGAAAGTCTGGATGACAAAATTCAGGACGAAGTCAAGTCCAGACTGATTATTCAGGCTATCGCCGAAAAGCAGCACTTTAAAGTCACTGATGAAGATATAAACGAGTATTTCCAGAATGATACGTTGTCCGTCCAGCAGGCAACCAAATACTATGGCGAAGCGTTCTTGAAACAGAATGTTCTTGGAAACAAGGTTTACACTTGGCTGGTAGATAACGCCACCCTCGAATAAAAAAGATTTTGTGATTTTTACTTGACGCTGTGTGCGAATGGCATAAAATAGGTATTGTACGACAGATACCATTCTACATCAGGCGTTTCACGCTCGTACAATTCACAATTTGTCGAAAGGCAGACTTCCTATTTCACATGGGAGTCTGCTTTTTTATTTTAAATTTTGTCTTTTGAAAGGAGACAACTATCATGACTAACATCAACAATTTTGCTATTATCGGTCGTCTGACTGCAAACGCAGAGGAGTTCAACATCGGCGACAACACATATGTCGGCTTCCGCGTTGCTGTTAACCGTGGTCAGAACAAGGATGATGCGTCTTTCATCCCTGTCCGTGCCCCGAAAAAGTTTATCAACGATAACCTGCGTGCCAATCTTATCGAGGGTGCCAGTGTTCTGGTCTCCGGTCGTTTCGAGGCCGGTTACCGCGAGAAGGATGGTCAGAAGAAGTTCTATAACTATCTGAGTGCAGCCACTATCCAGCGCGATGTCAGCGGCAATTTTGCTGAAGGCTTGCTGATGGGCAAGCTGACTGCTGATGTGGTGACGCGCAGCACCCAGAACGGCGGCACGATGGTTACCTTTACCGTCGCCAGCAACCGTTCTTATCAAAAGAACGGCAACTGGGAGGACGCCCCTTCCTTTGTGCCGTGTGCCGCGTACGGCAAGACTGCCGAGTTCATCGCCGCACATTTTCATAAAGGTAGCCCCATCATGCTTGTCGGTGCGCTGACCAGCAACCCGTACCAGACCAAGGACGGTCAGAACCGCACTTCCTATACGGTGTGGGTCGAAAAGGCATCTTTCGCAAGTCGCAAAAACGCCTCTCAGAATGGGGCTGTTCCCGCCGCAAATGCCGCTCCGACTCAGGCTGCTCCTGCCGCAGCGCCTGCTGCACCTGCCGCACAGCCTACCTACGGCAACTACACTGGTGACGACTTTGCCGACATCGATGATGAGGACCTGCCGTTCTAATCTCAAGACCCCGCGAGCTGCGCTATCAGGCTATACGGGCGTATTCTGAAACAATCACAACAACGCCGGGACTTTTCTTTACGAAGGGTTCCGGCGTACTTTTTAAGGAGTGTAAAAAATGGCTAAAGTTTCTTCTACCGCTATGTGGAGTTCTACCGGCATGGCAAACGTACAAAGTTCTACAATTCCCGCATACCTAAAAGAAAAGGGGCTTTACGATGGTAAGGCTTTTCTCAATGACCCTGATGCGTGTTCCATTTATCAGGAGTCTGCTTTTGCACAGACAAATCTTTGCTCGCAAGGCATACTCTATTTGGACTTCGCCAAAGCTTTGTGCCGTGCCGAGATGGTGAATGCCAATTTCGCACCGGCAGGTGCGTATTCCGTAAACGGCGATGGACACTGCCTGGCTGAGTGGGCGTATAACGACTTCTTCACGCCCGGCCTCTTTACGCTGGCGTCCCAATCCATGCCCGCAAATGTGCTTTGCCTTAGCTACGACAACTCGACGGGATATTTCGCCGCAAATGCCAGTATGGGTTCTGTTGATGTGGCGAAGGTCGGCTATGCGCCTTTCTTCTTTGCGATGTGGGGACTTTTTCTCCAAAAAGTCCAAGGATTCGAGGATGCCTTCAATCGTTATTGCAACACGCCGGAGAGTGATGAAAAGACTCGTCAGAAACTCGCGTGTAAGATGTCTGCCACAATCCACGACGCTATGCAGAATGGTGACCTGAATCCCGCTTCTCCCTCTAATGCTACCTTAAAACGTTTGACCGAAACGCAGGCAAGAAGTGCAAAGTTTGCTCCTTCCAGCGTTTACGGCACTTTTTCGGTGATGAACCTGAAATCGACGGCAAAGACCAAGATGCCCACTTTCAAGTCTACCAGTAAGTTTGTTGGCGCTTTCGCCGACGAGAACCGTGTCCTGTCTGAGGAAGAGAAGGGGCTCGTCCCGCAAATCGGCGACGATTACATCTTGCCTAAAGAAGTGGTTGCCGTCTGCCAGCTGATTGCCAAGACTCGCGGTTCTAAGCGCCCGATGACGAATATCATGCTGCGCGGTGACCCGTCCGTTGGTAAGACTGCCGGTGCGCGTGCTATCGCTGCCGGTCTGAGTTTGCCGTACACCTTCATTACCTGCAATGCTGGTACAGAAATGTACAACTTCATCGGCGATATGATGCCGGTTGATTCTTCTGCAACTTCGGAAAGCATCAATGCCGAGTTGTTTAAGAACCTGCCGAGCGCCACCGATATCAGCATTGACCCCGTGAACGCATACATGGCTATCACGGGCGTTTCCAAGCCGGACGCAACCGAGACTGAATGCATGACGGAACTGTTCCGCAAGCAGCTGAGCCTTTGCGCTGATGCCTGCAAGAACGGCTTCAAGTATGTGGAGAGCCCTCTGGTTCGCGCCATCCGTAATGGCTGGGTCTGCGAGCTGCAGGAGCCTTCTCTGATTACCCGTCCTGCCGTTATGCCCGGTCTGAACGGCCTTCTCGACGAGACCGGCTGTGTGGTTCTGCCTACCGGTGAGATGCTGCATCGTCATCCTGACTGCATCATCATCTCTACGCTGAACATCGACCTGGAAGGTTGCCGACCTTTGAACCAGTCGTTCATCGACCGCCACCACGTCATCATGGATATGGTCACGCCTTCTGAGGCTGTTATCGAGAGCCGTATTCGCGGTATGACCGGATGCGATGATACCGTACCTTTGAAGCAGATGATTTCCTTTGTTAAGGACGTTGCCGGTATCTGCGCCAGACTCGGTGCAACCGATGGCAATGTGAACTCTATGCGTTCGCTTGCCAACTGGGTACAGGCTGGTTCTATCACCGGCGACTACGCAACGGCTGCAACGTGGACGGTTATCAGTGGTGCCACGTCCGACTTGGCTACTCGCGAAGAACTCGTTCGCAAACTTGCAAACTATCAGTTCTAATCATCACAAAAGCCTCGCTGTTCATCAGCGGGGCTATTTTTTTTGCAGGGGAATGTACAATATGCAACTTCGCTAAAGGTTAATTTAGCGAAATTCGGGGCAGTTTATAAGGCTTATTCAGGAATTATCGGCGGTATAGCGGCACTTTTTGCCGAACAACCGTTTGAACGCAAGGTTTGCCGCTTTCCGCATATTTGAGAACAAATACCGGCACGCGGTAGCTTTTGCCGCGAACGGATTATATTGCACCAACGATTTTGTACACGGCGTATTGCTGCACCACAACGCTGGCAGTCATTGGTAGCTACTGACGGTGCTACGCAGCTCGGTCTCGGCAGACGCCGCTGACGGGCGGTGCAAACTTGCCGATTCTCGGTGTACAGATTCCCAGCAGCATAGTCCAGAACGGAAGGCCATCGAAAACCCGCACGAAATGCAACACGAGGGTCGATAATAGTTTGCTACCACCATGCTACTTTTGCGTTTCGGATTTTCTCAAAGACTCACGTTCGTGTTGCTGTAAATTAAAAACGCACACGTTTGCTATATTTTTCACAATGTTTTTTCGCAAAAATACGCAAAAGTCACAATCCCCTACCCTTCTCAAAAAATGTCACCCCATATTTTGATTCCCTGCTTTGCACACAAAAAGAGACAGATACTTTCTCAGAATCTCTGAAATTATATCTGTCTCTTTTGTTGTTTGTTGGGCGCTTGCTCTCACAGCCCCGGAAACGCCACTCTGCGGGCTTCTCGTTCGCATTATGGTAGTTATATTCCTGGACACCGGATGGCTTGCCAGCGTCCTCCCATGCCCCGTCCTTGGTGGGACCGCGCTGGCACTACACAGTCAGCTCTCTTCCTGCAAGTTTAGGACTGTTCAAGAGCAACGCGAGGATTGCAAAGCGATAGGTTACAATTTTCCCGCAATCCATCGTGGCACGGATATCCTGTGTATACACGACTTCGTTGAGAATTTCAATCTCATCGTCTGTCAGGTAGAAAGAGATTTGTTTGTTCTCCGTCACCTTTGTGCCGCGCTTTCCAAATTGGCTTGGCATACACGCAATAACTTCTTTTGTGCTGGGGAGGATATAAACAGGTTCACTCCCCTCCCCCGCCGCTTCGCATTTCTCAAATTCAGCAGAATCTCGGATTATAATATGCTCCTTCCCTACCCTGCTTACTTTTTCGATTTCTTTACGCAGGGCCCGGTTGGCAACCGTACCGACACGTGACCCTTCATAATTCGCCCACAAGTTGAAGAGTTCAGAGATTTCCGGTCGAAAGCGAACGAGGATTCTTGTTTTATCATTCTTCATCGTTTATGCCGCCTCACTCAATGGATTCGATTTTTTCCTTGAGTTTCGTCGCAATGTCAATAACTTCATTCAGGGCTGCAATATCAGCTTCACGAGATTCCTTGGGAACCCCACGAAGAGCCCTGACGAATTTTTTGCTGACATATACTTCTTGCAGCTTCTTTACCATACGCGGGGCGGCTTTCTGAATCATGCTGATATTATTTTCTGCGACATCCCGTTTCTTCTTCGCTAAATCTTGGATGACTTCTTTTTGACCGGCTTGCTCAACGGCTACAACGTCCTCCGCAGTACCGGATTCTATCGTCTTGCCATACTCCTCCGCCTTGACTTTCAGGTCATTGATGCCTTCATCAAAGAACTGCAATGCTTTTTCAAAAGCGGTCTCGTATTCCTTTGTTGTCCCCTGTCGTTGTACATCGAAAAGGTGTTCGCGGAAAGTATCGTGCAAGGCATCACGCTTCACCTCGATATAGTTCTTCCCTGCCCCATCGGAATCATCACCGTAGCAGTTTATGTTACCCAGTGCAACAAATCGCTTGCCTATCTCATTTTGCTTGGCATCATCAAAACGCAGATACGTTTCGCACTCGCTGCGAGTCAGAATTTTCGCGTTAAGAAGCTCCTTCAAGACGCCTTCCAGCTTGTTCTCAATTCTCACATCACGGTCAATGGTACGAGCATTGACAGGACTTACAGTCTTGGTTGCACCAAGGGCCTCTTCCCTGCTCATATTGTAAGGAGCTTGCTGCAGACAGTTGATAAACTCAGTGATTGCCTGACGGCGAATGGTTTCGTCACCAAATCCGCCGCGCACTTGAAGGTTCGCACTGTAAAGAAGAACTTTCTTCTCGTTTGCGGTAAGAGGTGTGGTAATCACATTGCAGTTGCGAACCACATCCCATGACGAATCCCCATGTTCCTGCAGATATTTCAAGGCGTGATAACGGCGTTCACCGGAAAGAAGAACGTAGACCTCTCTCCCCTCTTCTTCTGTGGGAAATACCACAAGGTTATGCATCAAACCATTGCGTTTGATATCCTCTGCCAGGATGCGGATGTCGTTTTCTTCATCCAGGTTGCGAAAAATCTCATTATCCGGGTTTGTGCGGATATTAGAGAGCGCAATGTCCTTGTTAGCATACTCCACCTTGTGTTGTGCCGAGAACATAGCGTTATAGAAAGCACCCGCGTCGTTACTGTTTACCTGTTTCAGGGCATCGATATTCGGTAGCTTTGGCGTTGCTTTAATCCCCTTTTTTCTTGTCAGTGCCATCTTATTTCACCTCCAGCTTTGCAAGACGTTCTTTCAATTCTTTGTATGCCTGCTTGTAAGCAATCGAAACCGGCTGCTTAGCGGCAGAAAAACATACAGGCTGATGGTTTGTGACAGCCATACCAACGGAGAGACTATGCGGAATCTCGGATTTGAACAAGGATGCGCCGAGAACTTCCTGACACTGTGCTCGAATCAAGCGGGTGGCAGCCGCCTTCTTCATAACAGAGGTAAGCAACACCCCTACCCCTTTCAATCGACTTTCCGGCACATTGGAGAGTTCGTTGCAGAGCGCGAAGGTACGGAAAGCGGATTCCTGAGAGTTTGCCTCGCACATAGTAGGAATCAGAACGTAATCCGCAGCATTGATAGCGTTTGTTAAAAGCAGAGAGTCACGGGTCGGTTGGGTGTCAATGATAATATAATCATATGCATCACGAACCTGATTCAGGAAATAATACAAGAAATCCGCGATACTTGCAATGGACTTAGAGGCATCCTTCTTTGCAATGACGGTTGCGTCCTCAAACAGTTCCGGCATTCTCTGATTGATACGAGGCGTTTGAGAACTGGCAGGAATCATCTGAACGTTCTCGCCGTATTCCGTACCCGTGATATAATCCTCGGTTTTTGTATAGCGGAACCCTGTGAACATATCATACAAGGCTTTCCCGTCATACATACCTCCGGCAATCTCGCCTTCTCCGTCGCTCAGCGCACTGGTTAGGTTTCCCTGTGGGTCAGTGTCAATGCAGAGAACGCGTTTTCCGTCCTCCCCCATTAAATATGCTAGGTTGGAGGCCGTGACAGTCTTGCCTGTACCGCCCTTTTCGATGGCAATCGTAATAATCTTTGCAGCCATTTCATTTACCTCGTTTTGCGTAAGACTTGCGTTCGTGTTGCTGTGATTCGTTTTTGTTATATCCGTTCTGAATAGCTAAAACTCAGGCTTGTGTTGCTTTGGACCGGCGAGGAGTAATCTTGGGTTGCTTTTCCTTTCGCGACTCGCGTACCTGTTGCTGTAATCCGATATGGAACAATTCCGGATACGTTTTCTTCTGCGACTTGCGTTTCTGTTGCTATGCGTTAAAATGCGGCAACCTTGCGGTGCCGAAAAGCAGCAACAATAAAATGCGACAGCACCTAGTGTTTTAATTATACCATGCGCGGATAGAAAGTCAACACGATTTTTGCCGATTCGAAACAGTAAATTTGCAGCAAAAAACCTCAAGGACTCGCGTACCTGTTGCTGTAATTCGATATGGAGCAGTTTTGGATATGCTTTTTCTTCTGCGACTCGCGTACCTGTTGCTGTAATTCGTTTTGGGAAAAGAAACAGCCCGCCAATCAGCGGGCTGTTGTTAGTCTTCATCAAACATTGCGAGATAGTTAAGTTTTCTTGTTGTGCCTGATTTCAGTGCTGCAAGGTTTTGTTCACCAAAAGCAATCGTTGCGGCAGAGTTTTCTACGAGGTCGTTGAAAATCACCTTGCGGTAATAATGTGCGCTCTTAGTTCCCCCGTCCGTTTCAAGCATGTGTTTATACTTCGAACAAATTCCGAAAGCCCATGTTTTTAAGCCGTTATTGTCTTTGATAATACGGTTTAGTGCAACAAGGGCTTCCTCTGCCTGGTCCTTGTTCTTTGCGTTGGTGAGGATTCGTCCGAGAATCGTAAAGACATCATTGAAAATATTGCGTTCTTTAGCGGAAAGCTTCTCCTCATAATCCTGATACTGAGCTTTTGCTTTTACTTCGTTTCTCGCAAGACGGTAACTCATGGTCAATACAGATTCGTCCAACGGCAAATTGTACTTTTCCAGCGTTTCATCGCTTACTACACGACGGGCTTTACGAGGTTTTCTCGCGACCTCGCTTTCAAAGTTCTGGTGTTCTTCATGGAAAGCCCTGACCTTCTTCATCTCTTCTGCGTTTTTGTACTTGATGAAAATATAAAGATACTCGTATTTTCGGACGCCGCGTCTTCTTACCGGCACATAGTCAAACCAAAGGTCCGTCATTTCGTTGATTTCGTTCTTGACGGGAGCTAAAACGTTCTTTTCGAAATCAGAAAACACCTTGTATTTCTCGGCAACCGTTTTTTCGCGGCTGAACTTCGGTTCCGTACTCGCATCGTTCTTTGACTTTTTACGATTCTGACTCCTATTGATTTCATCCCTGGACGGCATCGAGAGCATTCCCTTGAATTCCTCAATGTCGAACATCTTGTACTTGTAACCAACGAGTTCACTGCGTTTGTCCGGGAATTTACGCAAAACCTCCTCGGTTACCGGTTCGAAAATCAAGCCGTTATTATACGAATAATCGCGGTTTCCGTTATCGTAGGAAAGGATAATCTCGTAAATACGCATCGAATAAGTGCTCTGCATCATCAGTAGGTATTCGATGCTGTAAGAAGTGTAATTGCTGGTCAACTGCGCAATGTCCCGCCAGATATCAGGGTTGAAGCGCATCTTGATGGTTTTTTCCTTAAAGTTTACAATAGAACCTTTGCTGACCCAAGAAACCGACTTAATAGCATCCGGACCATCCGGCACCCAGAAAGTGCGGTTTTCAAGGTTTTCGACCGTTTGTTGCAGGTGCGGACGATATCCTGTGCGCATCATATTAACGCCCGTCAGCTTCGAAAATTCCTGAAAGGTGATGGTATAGTATTTCGATGCGTCCAAGTCGCTTTTTTGGTCAATTTTGGAAAGCAGCATGAACAGAATCTTCTGCTCGTTACGAGGCAAGGAATACTTCGTTTTTTGAATTAGTTCGTTACTCTTCGTGATGTAAGAGCCAAACGGTGCTTTGGTCGAGTCCGGTCGCAGTAACGCTCTGGTCTTTGCGGAAGCCTCTTCTTTGCTTATAACTTCTCCGACAACGACTTCGGTTTCTTCGCTTTGTATGATGTTATCATCCGTTTTTTTCATAGTATCGCTAGAAACGGCAATTTTAGCTGTTTCGGCCTTTCTACAATGTGGTCGGGTTTCTACCGGTGATGTTATTTTCTGCGAAATGGCTACACTTATGACATTATAATTTATAATACACTAAATGTCAGAAAATGTCAACGGAGATAATTGAGTCGGAGATTTCTTTCTTTCATTTTTCTCGCTAAGAAATTATGAGTTTATTCTCTTATATTTTATATTTTATTTATTTAGAAGAAACGGAGGTTGTTTTGCGTTTCGACGGAGATTGTTTTGCACCAGGGAAGAGATTCTTTTGCTCAAAAAAAGAGGTTGCTTTGCAGATAAACGGAGGTTCTTTTTTCTAAATCACTGAAAATAACCTCTGTTTATGCAAAAGAAACCTCCGTTTGCTGGTTCAGGCAGTAAAACGCAGCAATAGGGAAGGAGATTTACCAATGGAAGACTACTGTCCGGTGAAGGAAGTGGCGCAATACGGTCGAACGGGACCTGTACCACGGGAAAAAGAAAGAGTGCGCTGTGCAATTTTGCAAGAATTGTCGCGTTAAGAACCTCTGCCGTCGGTACAGCGTTGATTCTATTCTGTGTTCTGAAATTTATCGCGTTAAAAACCTCAGCTATGACGCTGCTGTACGGAACCTGTTCGGGTGAAGGAAAGATTGGCATTTGGAGAGAAGGGGAGTGCTGCCGAAAAAAATGTCGCGTTAAATATCTCGGGTTAGTGCTTGCCTTGAAAATTATCTCGTCAAAAATCTCAGGGTTGTCGGCGAAAACGGAATCAGCGGTGGGGCAGAGAACTGAGAAGAATGCGTGGGTTAATTTCTCCGCTTGGAACGACGGCAGCAAAGCCAAATCCGAGATGTGCAATGGCGAATGTACCACAACAAAAATCATCGCGCTATCAAGACAAGAAATCTCCGTTTGCCTTTATGTTGTTTACCAGCCGATTCGTATAATGCGAACGCAATATAACTATTTGTATATATTGATTTGTGGAAGCGGAAATATGCAGAAGTAAAAAGAGTTTTTTATCGAGAAAAATTTTTAATAAACAGGCTCAGAAAAAGAACGGCAATACGACAATTATAAAGCAAAGCGCGAGCAACAACCTTGTTTGTTACGGAGAATGATAACGCGATTTTTCCGGGCGTTGCCGCTTCCAAGAAACCTCATGGAAAAACAAACGAAATGCAATAAAAAACGCTAATTCGCAATCCGATTTGTATATAATGATACATACTATACGATATGGACTACAATTTGATAAAATTTATCGCGTTAAGTATCTCTGTTTATCCGCAGCAACCTGTGCATCATGACGCAGGAGTAGGGCCGAAAAGGGAAATTAGGGAAAGAGCTTGATGAACAACAGCTAAAAATTGTCGCGTTAACAAACTCTGCTTTCAAAAATTCAAAAATAATTGAAAAATGAAACTCCCTTTGTGGAAACGACGAATAACTACCGGAAGGGCAGGGGAGTGCCGGAAAAAATTATCGCGTTAATAATCTCGGTATAGTGGAGCGAAAGAAAGACGGAAATTTGTTGCGTTAAAAACCTCGGGTATCAGGATGCTTTAATGCTGCTCTCCGGCAGAGGAGGGGGACGGACACCGCAGAATTGTCGCGTTAAGTATCTCGGGATAACGTGTGCCATAGTCGTTCAGAACGAAGAAGAACCCAAGGCAGCAGTAAAAAATTATCGCGTTAAGTATCTCTGTTTGTCGGAAAAGGATTCGGAAAAATAATCGCGTTAAGCATCTCAGGTTAAAACAAAGGGTAGTTTTGGTTTGGAACGGGGATTTCAACACTCAACAGCAACAGGAACCGTAGCAACAGAGTATAATCGAAAACGTGCAATAGCAACAGGAACTCAAGTCTTGTCGAAAAAATACCCGCGTTGCAGTGCGATTCCAAATATGTACAAATTACGAACAAACAAGCATCATGGTTGTACTGAATACACATTCATGGTAAAATATATGATGAAAAAGAAAATAGTCAAAGTGGTAATTTGAGATGCAACTGACAGAGAGATGGCTAAAAGAAACGCTGGAAAGAAACCCGCAGCTTAAAGTTAAGGTACAGGGTGGGCGAGGAAGCGAAAACGAGCAGCCGGAAAAAGCAGGAAAACCAAAATACGGAAATCATCGTGTGTATCAATACGAGGACGAATTTGTTTCGGGAGAAAAATGCGCTTCGGGACATGGAAACCTTATCGCGGTATTTGATTCTACGAAAGAGTATTGCCGATGGCTTGACCTGCAGCTGATGGAAAAAGTCGGAACAATCTCGAATCTGGAACGTCAGAAAGAGCTCATCATTCAAGATGCGTTCGTTTATGAAAAGAAGCGTGTACAGAGAATTGCGTACAAAGCGGATTTTTGTTATCTGGACGCGCAAGGAAAGACGATAGTTGAAGATGTGAAGGGCTTCGATTCTAAGTCGGGCAAGTATATGCAGACCGAGGCGTTTCGGTTGAAATGGAAACTTCTGAAAGCAAAATACCCGGATTACCATTTTGTGTTAGTGTAGAGTGAAAGTTATGGTCCAGAGTTTTGAAAATCAGAATACGCAGAATGTACTTCCGTTCAACGGAAAAATCACAACGGTTATGTACTATGAGCCGGAAACGGGGTTTGCCATCTTTAAAATCCGTCAGGAAGGGGAAACTAAGAGCAATACTGCAAAAGGATATGTACCGAATCCTGTAGCAGGCGCGAAAATCTCTTATAACGGGACTTGGAAAGAAGACCGGAAATTCGGCGGGTATTATATCTCTATCAGCAATTCGAAAATCGACTATGCCGGTGGCGGCAAAGACGCTATCATAGAACTTCTGTCCAGTGATTTTGTGCCGGGTGTAGGTCCTACGGTTGCGAAGAAAATAGTGAATTATTTCGGCAAGGACACCTTGCGGATTATCGAGCAAGAACCGGAACGACTGAGAGAAGTTTCCGGTATTGGTGTGAAGAGCGCGGAAAAGATTCACAATGGATATATACTCATTGCAAACGACCAGGAACTGATTGCGCTCTTGCTGCCGTACCTCTCGATAAAAAAAATAAACTCCGTTATCAAGAAATTTGGAACGGGAAAAATGGCTCTGGATGAAATCAAGGAAAACCCGTATGTTTTGTACCAGAGATTCTCGGGCATCGGATTTGCTACGGCAGATAAGGTTGCGCTGGGCGGATGCCAGATTGCACGTGACGATATTCGGCGCGTGACAGCAATTCTTCTGTATTCTCTTGAAACTCAGGCACAAATGGCTGGTAATGCTTTTGTCTGGGTGGATGATATGTACCGTGTCGTGAAGGAAACCATGCGAAATGTACTCCACGAAGTTGTGTTTCCCGATGAAGTGATACGGAAAGCAGCCACGATTGCAAGAGAAGACGGTCTGGTCGTTGTTCAGGGGTCCAAGCCAACGGACGGCAGGAAACCGATGTTCTGTATGTACCTGCACAAATATTGGTTCTATGAGTGCGATATTGCGTATCTCTGTACGATGATTCACACAAACTCAAACTCTACCTATGGTCTGGTAGATAGTCAGGACGTAGAGCGTGCCATCGCAAACATCGAGGCAGAAGACGGGTTCTCGCTGGATGAAACGCAGAAAAATGCGGTTCGGACCGTGTTTGGCTCTGATATCAAGAACGTGACCGTTATTACCGGCGGTCCCGGCAGCGGCAAGACTACCATCATCAAGACCATTATCAAGACTTGGCGAATTGCGAGAGGGTTGAGATACAGCGAGGAAAGTATTCTGCTTTGTGCGCCTACGGGTCGTGCTTCTGCAAGAATGAGAGAGGCGACGGAGCATCCCGCATCTACGATTCAGTCAGCGTACTATTCCATGCACGGGGACTGCGAAGCCAGTATTATTGTGGTGGATGAGTTCTCCATGTGCAACCTTGAAACCGCACATATGGTCTTTGAACTTGCATCACACGGCTGCAAACTCGTCATTGTGGGTGACCCGGACCAGCTTCCCGCCATCGGTGCCGGTAACGTGCTGCGTGACCTTATCCAGAGCGGGGCGGTCAACGTATGCAAGTTGTCTTCTTGTCATCGCAATGTAGGGTCTATTGTAGAGAACGCCATTCATATCAATACCGGAGAAACGACAGAAACCTTTACGCAGGATGAGCAGTTTGCGTTGATTCCTGCAAAGGGAAGTGAGATGCGAAATATCGCGCTGAGTAACTACTTCGCATATGTAGAGAAGTATGGCGAACAGGTTACGGAAAAGAATGCCGACACCGCAGAAGTCTACGAAGAGGGAATCAAACAGGTGTGTCTTCTGACCCCGACCAAGAAAAAAGGATGCGGGTCTCTTTCGGCAACCGATATGAACCTTCTGATTCGTGACGAACTCAATCCTGCCACCGAAGAGAACAGCTGGTTCTTTTCCGATTTCAAGAAAAAAGCAAAACCCGAACAGGGATTCGAATACCGAATCGGAGACCGCGTGATGCTTTGCAAGAACCACAAGAACAGTTTTGTCAACGGTGATATGGGATTCATTGTCGATTATCAGGAAAAAGCACTCGACTCAAATACAGGCGGCACAATCCATCACGCATACACGATTCGTTTCGATAACCCCTGCGACGTAGAAGGCAGCGTTTATACGATGTTGGTAAGCAGAAAGACTTTACAGTCAGAATTCTCGCTTGCGTATGCTATGACCGTACATAAATCGCAGGGTTCAGAGTTTAAGGCGGTTGTGATTAGTCTTGAAAAAAGCTGGTCACGGTTGCTGCAGCGGAACCTTTTGTATACCGCTGTTACGAGAGCCAAAAAGGAATGCAGGATTATTGGTGAAATGAAGACGGTCGATGAGGCTATTCTTACCAACGACATTGAGTTTCGCAATACTCTGCTGGAAAGCAGACTTAAGCATTTTGACAGAGAACGGTATGAAACCATCCATAGAAGGAATGTAGAAAACGACGACACGGATTGGAGGGATGACGATGACTGAGGTTATGCAGTTGACGGATATCGGTATTACGCCGCGTAAAGCATCTCAGTTTGCTGCGAAAGGTATCTGTACTGTACAAGACCTGCTCATGTTCTATCCCACCAAATACCTCGATTTCAGAAAACCCGTCAATCTTGCAGACGGAAAACAGTATGCAGGACAGCATGTGGCGGTAAAAGGGCAGGTTGTCAGTACCAGAATCATCAACGGAAAGCATTTTATGCTCCGTCTCTCGGATGGTAACAACTTCTGTTCTGTGTTTTGGTTCAATCAGTCGTACCGCGCCAGACAATTCAGCGTCGGTCAGATGCTGGCAGTCGGCGGTGTTGCGAGTTGGAGCGATGAGTATAAGAGCCTGACAATATCGGCTCCGGATTTCGTGTCGTACGATTTGCAGACAGCGTTCTGCATTAAACCGATATATCGCAAAATCAAGGGTATGTCGGACGAATATCTTCTGGATGCGATTGCACTGGCACTGCCGTATATCCGTAAATGTATCTCGGACCCTCTCAACGAGGAGCAGAGAAATGCACTGAGGGTTCCGGAACTCGCCCGCTGTGTGCGTATGGCGCACGTACCGCAGGATGAAACGGACATTATGCTTTCAAGACGCCGCCGCGCTGTAGATGTGTTGTACCCGTTCTGTTACGGTCTGGAAGTCAAGAAGGCAGAAGCTGCAAAAGTATCTCCGTTTAGAATCGGGGATGCAGCGGATGTTGTCAAGAAAGCCCAGAACGTGTTGCCGTTTGCATTGACAGAAGACCAGAACAAGGCAGTTCGTCATGTTCTGGAAGAGATGCAGTTGGGGAACCGTGTGGACGCTCTCGTACAGGGTGATGTCGGATGCGGTAAAACAGTTGTGGCGCAAATCGCAGCGCTCGGTATGGCTATGAACGGATACCAGTGCGCCGTAATGTGTCCGACGCTTGTATTGGCCGGACAGCACTACGAGGACTTCACAAATTTCCTTGCAAAGTTCGGGTATACTGTCGTGTTCCTGCACGGGGGTATGAAAGTCCGGGAAGAGAAGGCGGCGCTCGCAAAAATCGCTTCCGGAGAAGCGAATGTCGTGGTGGGTACACATTCTATCTTCTCCGACAAGGTGAAGTTCAAGAAACTGGGGCTTACGATTGTGGACGAAGAACACCGATTCGGTGTAGAGCAGCGTGAGGGTCTTAAACAAAAGGCGAAAGAGGGCGTTCACAATATCAGCATGAGTGCAACACCTATCCCTCGAACGCTGGCAACCACGCTGTATGGCGAAGGAACCGAAATCGTCAACATCCATACAATGCCTGCCGGTCGCAAACCGGTTAAAACTATCGTCTGGTCGAACGAAAACACCTGCATGGAATCCGTATACAAGCAAATCAAGCAGGGACATCAGTGCTATGTTATCTGTCCGTTGATTGAGGATTCCGATTCTGATACTTTGGCCGGCGTAGAATCCGTTGAAACGACCGCACAGAATCTCAAGGCTTGGTTTGCAAAGTACCCCGGCGTTCGCATCGAAGCCATCTCTGGAGATATGAAAGCAAAGGATGTACAGGCGGGCATTGATAAGTTCGCCGCAGGCAGTGCCGATATCCTGATTTCCACAACGATTGTAGAAGTCGGCGTTAATGTTCCGAATTCAACTGTCATTGTTATTAAGAATGCCGAGAGATTCGGATTGGCACAGCTGCATCAGCTTCGCGGTCGTGTCGGACGCAGCAGCTTTCAAAGTTACTGCGTACTTCTTTCTCAGGACAAGGAAAACGAACGGCTGCAAACCATGGCGGCGACCACAGACGGCTTCAAGATTGCGGAAAAAGACCTTGAACTGCGCGGTACTGGACAGATTCTCGGCGTGAAACAGAGTGGCAAGGACATATACATGGAAACAATGCTGAAATACCCGAAGCTGTATAAGGAAATCCGAGCACAGGCTTCGAAAGATGTTTTGTTTGCCGTAAAAAAATCTTGACCACGCTTGCGAATGGCGGATAATAAGGATAGGACATACCATAAATTTGGCATTACCGGTTGGCAATGCCATGTTTTTTGGGTAAATCCATGGTTGTACTCAGTACAACTCATTCTTTTGTGCAGCCAATTATGTGTTGGCGCGAAAAAATGTCGGAGGAAAATATGTCATTCTTTACTGCAAAAAAATCTGATGCATCTGTGCAGGAAAACACGGAAGAGCATAAGCAGAGCATCGGAAATCAAGTGATGGAAGCATTGGGCGTTATCGATGCAGAAGACGACCCTATGTTTCCGGAGGAGGAAGAAGCCGAAATCATGATGCCAAAGAAGAACCAGAGTCAGTTGGCAGCTGAGGAAATGATGAAGCAGCATGAGAGCATCTGCGTGATTTCCCCGGATGCGATTATCAAAGGGGGTATCGAGGCAAAGGATGCTGTTATGGTAGCGGGGCGCGTGTTGGGCGATATCGTGGCTGCTACCGTCACTTGTGTCGGAGAGCGTTGCTACATTGAAGGTAATGTGAAATGCACCGAGTTGCAGATGCACGGCGGCAAAATCAAAGGGAACATTGAAGCGGACACGAAAGCCGTCATCAATGGAACCGTTGAAGGAAACGTCACGGGCAAAGAAGATGTGTTCGAGAAGCACGCGGCAGTCAATGGTGAACGTATCCGATGCGAGGTCTTAACGGTTGAACCGGGTGCGCAAATCGCGGCGAAAATCGAAATGACAAAACCCAGCGTCGAAGAAACGGACGCGGAAGAAAGTTCCGCAGTTGGTTATGACGTTCCGGTTGCGGATTCCTTTTGGCCGGGTGAAAAAACCACCCCAAAAATCGAAAAATACATTGATAATAGCAAAGCAAAGCACCAAACGGCTTTGCAGTAAGAGGTGAATAACATTGAATAAGTTGAAAACCATCTGGAAAATCGAAGAACTGCGGTGGAAAATCCTCGTGACGCTCCTTCTGCTTCTGGCGTTCCGGCTTGGCTGCTGCCTTCCGGTTCCGTTCGTATCAAACACTGCTTTGACTGCGATGTTTTCAAACAACAGCATCTTCGGGTACATGAATATGCTTTCCGGCGGTGCTCTTTCGAAAAGCGCATTCTTTGCTCTCGGTGTGAGTCCATATATCAATGCATCCATCATTACACAGCTGCTGTGTGTGGCAATTCCGAGTTGGGAGGCGTTGCAGAAGGAAACAACCGGCAAGGATAAACTCGATGAATATACAAAGCGAATCGCGTTCGCAATGGCGGTTGTAATGAGTATCGGGTATTACTTCGTTCTCCGTAATTACGGAGCTTTGAAGTACGCAGTTGGAAAGAACGGCATCTTTGCGGCAATCGTAATCATCGCAACCTTCCTCGCGGGGTCTCAGATTTCCGTCTGGCTTGGCGGCAGAATCGATGAATACGGTATCGGAAACGGTGTTTCGCTTTTGATTTTCGCGGGTATCGTGTCACGGTGGAGCGATATCAACTCTATCGTTTTGAACGTCGTGGGAAGAGTCAAGGCAGGGGAGTGGCTGTACTCTCTCGTCGGAATCCTGACAGCGGTCGCAATGCTTGCCGCTGTATGGTTTGTTACCTACAGTGATGGTGCAGAACGGAGAATACAGGTTCAGTACGCAGCCAGAACGCAGCGAGTTCGTCCGACAACATCCTACATCCCCATTAAACTGCTGATGAGTGGTGTTATGCCTATCATCTTCGCCGGTGTTATTATGAGCATTCCCGCTACGCTGGACATGTTCATTGATGCTACGAAGCATCAGAGACTGCACGCGGTATTGTCGGTGTTCACGACCGAAAGCTGGCTGTATTGCATCCTGTATGTGTTGCTGATTGCAGTGTTCAACTTCTTCTATATCGAGATTCAATTTGACGCCGTGTCAATGGCGGGAAATCTTCGCAAACAAGGTGGTACAATTCCCGGTATTCGTCCGGGTATGCCTACCACGGATATGCTCAACAAAACGCTCCATCGTATGGCACTCACCGGGTCTTTCTATCTGGCAGCGATTGCCTTAACGCCTATGGTGTTTAGCTCGCTGAGTGGGGTACAGATTTCTTTTGGCGGAACCAGTCTTATGATTTTGACGGGTGTGGCTCTCGAAATTGTGAGAAGCATAGAGGGGTATATGACGGTTCGACACCATAAAGGATTCTTGGGATGAGGTGAATGATATGAGTATTATTGAGTTTGTTGTCGGTCTTTTGATTCTGGTAGCGAGTCTTTTGGCAAGTACACTCTGCTACTTTGTGAAGGACGAAAAACGCGGCGTAAACGCAGCGCTTGGTGGGGCGAGTGACTTTATGGCTGCGCGTCGAAACAATGATAACGAGAAGCTGAACAAGGTCGTCGCGGTATCGGCAGCAGTGATTACGGTACTGATTCTTGTTTTGATTGCGTACAGCGCTCGTTTCTGAAAAGGAGATGGTTCAATGAATGACGCAAAAAAGAAAATCGGGATTCGGGATGCTTTTGCGAAGGTTCTGAATCTGGTTCACCCGTCCAGTGTGACATGGCTGAGTGGTGCCGAAACCTCAAAGCAGACCTGTGTGATTCTGGCGGTGGTCGCAGCAACCTCGCTGTTTATGGTGGCGGCAGATACGTTGTTTGGTGCGCTGCTGAAACTTGTTGTTTGAGGTGGGTTATGAAAGTGAAAGTAATGATGGCGACGGCGTTTGCCGCCCTTGTTATGTTATCGGGGTGCGGTTTGGGCCCGACGGCGTCTTCTGCAGCAGAAACCTATTCGAGCGCCATGCAGCTTGTAACCTTGACTGACGAAGAAATGCTGGCATCTATCCAAAAGGCAGCGAAGGAACTGCAAAAGAACATCAACAAGACTGACGAGACGGCAGAGGTTGATGTGGAAGTTGATGAAAACGGTCAGTGCATCGTGTACGCGTCCGGAATTGACGAAAACGGCAATGCTGCCACACGCCAAGAACTGTGCAAAGCTGATACCATCAAGGATATGTTCGAAATTTTCTATAACAATAATTGGGTTGACAGCAACGGCAATGTCAACTTCAATGTTGCTGACTAATGCCGTTGTAAGGAGCAAATAACATGAAACGAATCATTGCGTGTTTGCTGACGGGGTTGCTGACCGTCGGCATGATGGCTGGGTGCAGCAAAAAGTTGACTCCTGAAGAACAGGCTGCTTCGGATGCAGCAGTATTGGCGCAACAGCTGCAGGAAGAGGAGACTCAGACGGGTCTTAAACGCCTTATCAGCAATAATCTTACGGAGTACGAACAGCCGTTCCTTGAATTTGTGGATGGTTTGCAAAAGAACGATGCCTCTGCGACAGCAAAGGCGCTTGGTGTTCCGAACACTTTCGGAGACAAGCTGCAAAGTTGGGTTATCGTGAACAATTACGAGAATTTCCAAAAGACGGAACTGAAATCCATCTGCCTGAACTCCGCGAAGGATGGCGCAGCTGCCGTTCTGAACGTCTATATGAAATCACCTAAGGATGTCTCCTCGGACACACAGCCAGATTACACGATGGAAGTGGATTATGTGAACGGGGCGTGGGTGTTGACACCTCCGACCGGCGTTATTAAGGACTATGCGTTCTCGGCTCCCACCAATAAGATTACTTTTGAAAGCACAGACCTTTCCTCGTATGCAACAAAGAGTTCTTCTACGGGAGAATGGATGGTAACACTGCCTCGTGCTCTCGACTTTGAAAACAGCTCCACCTATATTATCACCAATGATATGGGGGACTTTAACGGACACGTCTATGACGTGACCTCTGACGGAGATGTGAAGCATATTCTGCTGGCAGACCTCGATGCCGATACGAAAGAGACGTATCAGGCAAAGTTGGAAGCCGTCCTTAAAGAGGGCTACCGACTTCTGTCTATCGGAGCAGGGGAAATGGACTTCTCGAACGTTATGCTCGATTCCAACGAAATTGCAAAATGTGTTCCCACAGCGCTGAAGAACGAAGATGACGTGACGACTGCAGAAGAAAACGCCCGCAAAAAGGCTATTGGTGCCTCTGTGACAAACGTTTCTGTAACACCCGGCGATACGATGGAAGGATATTCTGAGGCATACACCTACCGCCTTGACGGCAACGACGGCGTTGTGATGAATGTAAAAATCAAGGTCAGCACTACGAACGGCGATGCGCGTGTAAAAGCAGCTATCAAGATGCGTCTTATCAACGGCGCTTGGAAAATTGTATCGATTGATTCCAACAAAGATATCTTTACGGAACTTTCGGTGCTGGACCCTGAATGGTGATTTCATGGCAAAATACAAGATTCGACAGGACAGAGGCAATCGAAAGCCTTTGCCGAAATGCAGGCTGACTCCGCAGGAATGGAATCAGTATTGGAAACAACTGAATACGGCGGTCGAATCACATGATGAGGAATGGATTTACAAAGCCAAGGCGATGGTTAGAGAACAAATCCGTCTGATTTACGCGGACCGCTGCAACCGGGACGGAAAATGTGTGTTATGCGCAGATAAAGCCGGATATTTTGGACTTTGCAAGCGGTGCTGGCGGTCTTTGATGAACAATGCGACACTTCGGTCACAGGGGCATACAAGGGCTGAACAACAGGAACGCAGTGAGAAACCGTGTATTGTGTGCGGAACAAGCCCGGTTCTGTGCCGTGGCGTGTGTGCAAAGTGCTATAGTTCGATGCGGGCGCACAAGTTCACGACGCCGGAACAATTGCTGGAATACAGGGTAACCAAGAAACACAAAGAACAGTGGGCTATTCAACCTTTTCCGGGGGCCTGACTAATTCACAAACACAAAAATCCATAAAGGAGGTGAGTCACTTTGAAAGTACATAAAGGCTATAAATTCCGGCTG
>OQWM01000162.1_pt1 | contig 37436 bp, 29 predicted proteins | sample 1691531 | NCBI WGS metagenome assembly OQWM01 (sample SAMN03418257, study PRJEB22391) | human gut metagenome | biome: human-gut; feature: organic feature; material: feces | host: Homo sapiens | place: Tanzania | collected 2013-01
CGTTCATTTCATTAAAGCTGATTCTGCCTGTTGCAAGACAGCTTATGAGCGAAAACGCACAGGCTGTCTGCCTAATCAAACCGCAGTTTGAGGCTGGCAGAGAAAAGGTGGGCAAAAAGGGCGTAGTTCGTGATCCCGCCGTTCATGTTGAGGTTGTCAGAAAAATATTTGATTTCTGCCTTGAAAACGGCTTTGATGTGCTTAATCTCGACTATTCGCCAATCAAAGGTCCCGAGGGCAACATAGAATACCTTATCCATCTTCGCAAGAGTGATGATCCAAAGTCATACACAGATGTAACACCCGAGCAGCTTGTTGAAAATTCACATGCTGCTCTTGACAAAAAATGAGCAGGTGCTTTTATGAAATTTGCATTAGTGGTCAATCTTTCAAAAGAACGGGCAATTAAATATGCAAAAAAGATTTCTCTTTTTCTTCTTGATAAAAATGCAGAAATTGCTATGATTGAGGAATGCAGTCAGTATTTTAAGGGAATCCACATTCACTATTCAAAAAATATTACGGAGCTTTTTGAATACTGCGATATGGCGATTACGGTAGGTGGTGACGGAACGATTATCCATGCCGCAAAATATGCCGCAAAAGCAGATAAACAGCTTATCGGTGTGAATGTCGGCAGACTCGGTTTTGCCGCAGATGTTGAACCGCACGAATATGAACAGCTTGAACGGCTTATCACGGGTGATTACACAACAGAGGAGAGAATTTTGCTTGATGTTGAGGTCATAAAAGAGGACGGCTCAAAGCACTATCTTGCAGTGAACGATGCCGTTGTCGCAAGAGGTCAGCTTTCAAAAACAATTGATTTGCACCTGACGCTTGACGGTGACGAAATTTCAAAATACAGAGCGGACGGTCTGCTTTTTGCAACTCCGACAGGCTCAACCGCTTATTCATTGTCGGCAGGCGGACCTATCCTCGCACCTAAAATGGAATGTATTCTTATGACTCCCGTTTGTCCCCATTCATTATTTTCCCGTTCCGTACTTTTCAGCGGAGAATCGGAGCTTTCGGTTCATGTGAAAATCCCCGAAGAATGCTGTTGTGTGCTGACAATTGACGGTGAAAAAAATGTTCCTGTTCTTGCAACCGACAGGGTTGTAATCCGCAAATCCGATTTAAAGCTTAAACTTGCGTTACTTCATAACCGCAATTTTTATAAACTGCTCAATGAAAAACTGAAAGAGAGGGATTTTTGATGAAAACAGGGCGACACGCACGAATTCTTGATATTATAGCCGAACATCCCATTGAAACACAGGATGAGTTGCTTACCCGACTTCGTGAGGAAGGTTTCAAGGCGACACAGGCTACAATTTCAAGAGATATCAAGGATTTACGCCTTGTTAAAACTCTCGGAAGTGACGGAAAATATCGCTATGTTTCTGCATCTCGCAGTTCAACCGATATCCGTACCAATTTTTCAAATCTTTTCAGCACTTCGGTAAATTCAATAGATGTAGCACAGAATCTTGTTGTAATAAAAACCCTCAGCGGAATGGCACAGGCAGTTTGTGCCGCACTCGATTCAGCCGACTATACGTCTGTTGTCGGAACAATTGCAGGTGACGATACAATCTTCATTGCTTGCCGAACAGCCGATCTTGCGGTGTCACTTACCGAAGAACTAAAAAAGCTTATTTGACAGGACTGATTGAAATGCTCAGAACTTTATATATAGAAAACATTGCCGTGATTGAAAAAACTTCAATAGATTTTGAAAACGGTCTTAATGTCCTCACAGGTGAAACAGGTGCAGGTAAAAGTATAATAATTGACGCAATCAATGCAATTATGGGACAGCGGACATCAAAGGAAATTATTCGCACCGAGGCTGATTCAGCCTTTGTAATCGCCCAATTTGACGATATTAACCAAAGCATTGTTGAAAAGCTTGATGAACTCGGCTTTTCCGATGACGAGGGAACACTCATTTTGCAGAGAACTCTCAACAGAAACGGCAAGAGCAGTTGTAAAATCAACGGCAAGCCTGCAACGGTTTCAATGCTCAAAGAACTTTCAAAGCACCTTATAAACATTCACGGTCAGCATGAAAGCTACGAACTTTTTTCTCCCGAAACTCATATTGATTATATTGACCGTTTCGGCGGTTGTGAAAAGCTTTTGACTGATTATAAAAAATGTTATGATGAATATAAAATTCTTAAAAAGAAATTAAATTCAGCCGATTCGGACGAAAGTGAAAGATTGAAAGAAATTGATTTACTTTCATATCAGGTAAATGAACTCACAGAATCCGATGTTAAGCAGGGAGAAGAACAGGAGCTTGAGAGCGAAAGAACAGCGCTTATGAGCTTTGAGAAAATCTTTTCTCTGCTCAATGATGCAAAAATGGCTCTTGACGGTGACGAAAACTATGGCGGCGGTCTTGAATCGGTCGATTCTGCATCAACTGCCCTTCAAAAAGCGTCATCATATAATGCTGAATATGAAGAAATTGCAAATACGCTTACAGATGCATATTACAACTTAAAGGATTGTTGCGACAGCATTTCCGACGCCATTGATTCACTTGAATCCGATCCGCAAAGGCTTGAAGAAGTTGAAGAAAGGCTTGACCTTATCAATCGTCTTACAAGAAAATATAATTGTCCGTCAGACGAGCTTTCGGACCTTGCCGAAAAATATCAGGCAAGACTTGACGAACTTATGAACTATGACCGCAACCGTGACGAGCTTGCGGAAAAATGCAGAGAAAGCGAAGAAAAAATGCTTGCGGCTGCCGAAAAACTCGGTGCTCTGCGCAGAAAAACCGCAAAAACCTTTGCAACAAAAGTAAAATCCGAAATGGCATTTTTGAATATGCCGAATGTTGAGCTTGTTCCGTACTTTGAAAAGTGCGAACCAAATTCAAAGGGTACGGATAAAATGGAACTGCTCATCTCCGCAAACCCGGGTGAAACACCTCGCCCTGTTGCAAAAATCGCATCGGGCGGTGAGCTTTCAAGAATGATGCTTGCAATTAAAACAGTTCTCGCAAGCACGGATACGGTTGATACCCTCATTTTTGATGAGGTTGACACAGGTATTTCGGGTTCAGCGGCAGAAAAGGTCGGCTTAAAACTGCGTGAAGTCAGCAAAAGCAGTCAGGTTCTCTGCGTGACACATCAGGCACAAATCGCAGCTCTTGCGGATTATCACTATCTTATCCGCAAACAGGTTGAAAAAGGAAGAACATTTACAAATGTAACCCTCCTTGACCATAACGGCAGAGCAGGCGAACTTGCACGAATAATCGGCGGTGTTGATATAACCGACGCCGCACTTAAACACGCAGAATCAATGCTTGAAAAGTATAATAACTAATATAAATCAACTATATAAACGAAAGGGAGCGGCATTTTGAAGCTGTGGTCGGTTGCAAAACTTGATAAAACTAAGGCGGGGGAGATTCAGTCCCGCTATGAGCTGCCTGCAATTGTTGCAATGCTGCTTCAGATACGGAATATTACAACGAAAGATGAAATTGAAGGCTTTCTTTACAACGATTCTTTCATTGCCGATCCGTTTGAAATAAAAGATATGGATAAGGCTGTTGAACGCATTAACAAGGCGCTTGATTGCGGTGAACCGATTTGTGTTTACGGTGATTATGATGCCGACGGTGTCACCTCAACAGCACTTTTATATTCTTACCTTGAAACAATTGACGCAAACGCAATGTACTATATTCCGTCCCGTGAAACCGAGGGCTACGGAATGAACAAAAACGCTGTTGACAAACTAAATGAGCGTGGAATAAAACTCATAATTACGGTTGATAACGGAATTGCGGCAGCACAGGAGGTTGCATACGCAAGCTCACTCGGAATTGATACCGTGGTCACAGACCATCATATGCCATCAGGTGAGTTGCCAAAGGCTTGTGCCGTAGTTGACTTGCACAGAGAGGACTGTAAAAGCAGATTCAAAAATCTTTCGGGGGTGGGCGTTGCCTTCAAGCTGATTATGGCGCTTGAAGGCGAATACTGCGACACAACCACCTTGCTTGACAACTATTCCGACCTTTTGAGCATCGGCACAATCGGTGATGTTGTTGAGTTGAAGGATGAAAACCGAGTATTTGTCAAACACGGACTTGAAAGCATTACAAATACCGACCGTCCCGGACTGCAGGCGCTTATCCAAAATTCCGGTCTTACGGGAAAAACCGTATCTTCAACAAATGTGTCATTTACAATTGTTCCGAGAATAAATGCAGTAGGACGACTCGGTTTGTCCGAAAAATCGGTGTCGCTTCTTCTTACGGAAGATTATGATGAGGCGGCTGAAATTTCATCGCAGCTCTGCGTTGACAACTCCGAAAGGCAAGAGATTGAGCGTGATATTCTTGAAAAAATTGACGGAATAATCCGCAGAAAACCGTCGCTTGTCAATGATAAAATTATAGTAATTGACGGTGAAAACTGGCATCAGGGCGTAATCGGACTTATTGCCGCCAAAGTCAAAGAGGCTTACGGCAAGCCGGCAATCGTTATTTCAAAGCTCGGTGATATTGCAAAGGGCTCGGGCAGAAGTGTTGAGGGATTTCCTCTTTGTGACGCTGTTTTTGCCTGTTCGGATCTTCTCACACACAGAGGCGGTCATCCCATGGCGGTCGGTCTTTCTCTGGATTCTGAAAATATCCCTGCTTTTCGCAGGAAAATAAACGAATTTGCCGACAATTTCGGCAAGATGCCGTATGATAAAATCAACATTGAGTGCAAGCTCAATCCGGCATACATAAACCTTGATTTGATTGATTCTCTGTCGCTTATGCAGCCCTATGGTGCCGGCAATCCGACACCTGTTTTCGGTTTGTACAATATGACATTGAAGAACATCACTCCGCTTTCGGCGAACAGGCATTTAAGACTCACTCTGTCCCGCAATAACGTACAGATTACTGCGATGAAATTCTTTACATCAACCGAAGAATTTCCGTATAAAATCGGTGAAACACTTGATCTTGCAGTAAATCTTGACCGCAATGAGTTCAACGGAAATGTGTCTGTTTCCGTAATTGTCAAAGATATAAAATCATCGGACTGCGATACCGAAAAGCTCCTTGACAGCCGTACAAACTATGAGGATTTTTGCAGAGGGAAACAGCTTGACCGTTCACAGCTTTCGGATTTAATGCCTGATAGAAACGATTTTGCTCTGCTTTACAGATATCTGAAAAGCAACGGCGGTTACGCTTTTGAAACCGCAACTTTGGTTCACATGCTTGACAACAGGCTGTCTTTTGGTAAAATTAAAGTGATACTTGAGGCCATGAGAGAGCTCAGGCTTATCGAAATTTCAGAGGGAATGAAAACCTCAAAAATTTCAGTCCTGCCCGTAAACGGCAGGGTTGACCTCGAATCAGCCCCGATTATCAAGAAATTAAGGGAGGTATTCTGATGGGTAAATTTTCAAATGTTGCACACTATCAGGATTTTACGGAACTGAAAAAGATTCTTTCCGCATCTGCTGCCAACACTTACGATATGGATAAAATCGAAAAGGCATATAAATTTGCCGAAAAAGCTCACGGTGACCAGCGCAGAGTATCGGGAATTCCGTACATTCTTCATCCCGTTTCGGTAGCCTGTATTGTTGCAGAGCTCGGTATGGATACCGATTCCGTCTGCGGTGCATTGCTTCATGACACAGTAGAGGACACAGGAGTCACACTTGAAGAGGTTACAAAGCTTTTCGGTGCGGATGTTGCCAAGCTGATTGACGGTGTTACAAAAATTTCAAAAATTCCGTACTCAACCCGTGAACAGCAACAGGCTGAAAATATAAGAAAAATGCTTATCGCAATGGCTGATGATATCCGGGTGATTATTATCAAGCTGGCGGACCGGCTTCATAATATGCGTACTATTGAATTTATGCCGGATCAAAAGCGCCCTCGACCAACTCTCACTCGCACAAGGCCGCTACGACCGCGGCGCCGACGTCAAACTCTCGGTCATCCAAGCGCAATTCGGCGTCGAAAAACAACGACAAGCACTCATCGACGCCATCTGGTCTTACGAAACGGCGCGCGACGCCCTCGCCAATCTCATCGCCTACGATGGGCTACCTGTCCCACAACCCACACACATCAAAGGCGCAAACCTCGATAGCGACGAAGAACTCGAGCGCGAAGCCATCCAAAACAACCGAACACTCGAAATCAATCGCATGACACAACACGTCAACGAACTCGGACTCAACGCCGCCATCTCGGGCTTCCTACCCACACTCGCCGGCCAGTTCTCCTACAACTACGACCTCAAATCGCCTGCCGGTGCCGACGCCTCGACGTGGACTCTCGCACTTGCCGCCTCGATCCCACTCTTCGATTACTCCAAATTCGGCGCACTCGACGCACAAAAAGCCGCCATCCTCGAAACCGAACTCTCGATGGAAAGCACAAAAGCGTCGACAAAAACTGCAGTCCGAAAGGCAAAACGCGAATACTACTCCGCCATCTTCAACGTCGATAACGCCAAACGACAAGTCGAACTCGCACGCGAAGCGCTCCAACTCACCGAAGCTTCCTACGAAAACGGCGCCTCGACATTCATCGACGTCAGCAACGCTCGCAACTCCGTCGCCTCGGCCTCCATCGCCTACATCACCGCCGCCATCCAAGCCGAACTCTCCATGGTCTCGCTCATCTCAACCCTCGGTCGCGACATCATGGAAGTCGTCTACTAGCCACTCTTTGGCCTATTTCAATGGGGCAGGCTATGCGACAAGTCGCATACGCCGTGCCCGCGCGTCTATGCCCGTTGGGCATACGCCGCGACAGCAGGGCTATGCCTTTGGCATACGCCCTGCCTTGATTGGCTGAAACACATCCAATCCCATTAACTCGCCATGAGAGCTTGAACTTCATCGATCGAAAGCCCCGTTGCTTTTGCAACGGCTTCTTTGGACATTCTCATGGCGATGAGATTCCGCGCTATCGCCGAAGCCATTTCAGCTTTTCCTTCTTTTTTGCCTTCTCTTTTCCCTTCTTCTCTTCCTTCTCTTTTTCCTTCTTCTCTTCCTTTTTCCAATCCGATAGTTTTTCCTTTCTCGATCAAAGCCGAATCGTGTTTTTCAAAGAGTTCGCACATATTAATCCTCCGCTGAAGGTTCGTAAAATTGCACTTTTCCTGTTCGAATCGTTTATGACCCGTGATCTCTTTGAGTAAATCGAGCACTTCGGGCACGTAGGTGATTTCGATATCGGGCCAATCGTCGAGCTGGTTGAGTCGCATCTTGCGCAAAAACACAGCCAACACTTTGAGATCGCCGGTAAGCCGTGCGATTTGTTCATCGGTGAGCCACGCCAATTCGATCACTTCGATGTGGTAATCGTGGAAACGCGATGCGAGTTTGGGGGGCACAACGCACAACTCGCTGAGCTTGCGCGGCGCTCCCCATTTTCTATTGTATCCAAAATAGAGTACGCGCGTAAATATCGGAACGACTTTTTTACCCTGCTTGCGATCCTGTAATTGAGCATAGTATCCAAGTGCATCGTAGATCATGATGCGCACTGCCATATCCATTTCGGCGTTCGTTTGGTTTTCGAGACCAAATAGCGCAACGCTGAGCCCGTACTCGTCTTTACACAACTTGAACACATCGCGATACCGATGCAAAACGATGTCGTCGACGACTACGTTGAGCTCGGGCGATGCTTCGCTCAGATCGTCGGGCGCTAACCACGACTCGCACGTCGCCTCCGGCGGTCCATCGCCATCGAGTTCATTCCAAACCGAAGAAAACACGTCGTTCTTCGAAAATAGGTGCTTTTCCCTCACGTCTTTCACTCCCATGATAACCTCTCAAAGTGTCGACGCACATCGCAACGGTCAACCACAACCGAAACGCCATGCGCCAGTCTCACTCTAATCATGGCGAGAAATAAAAAATGTGACGTTTTTTTTTCGAACTTTTTTTAGCTTGCATAGAAAAGATAATGGAATCAATGCTTTGCGTGTTTTCCTTCCCCCTCGCCGCTTTCTCACATCAGCCATCGGCAGATGTCTATTCCTCCTCGCCGCTTTCTCACATCAGCCATCGGCAGATGTCTATTCCCCCTCGCCATTTATGGAGAGGGGGTGGCCGACAGGCCGGGGGTGAGGTCAGGCGTTATTGGGCGAGGTTATAAATATCGCTTACAACGTATTTATATATACAAAAAAAGCGGCTCAAACGAGCCGCTTTATACTTACGCTTCTAGCGAAATCGCGATGATTCTAGCATCGCATTAGCTACGATTCTTAAAAAACCGCAGGTTAAACGCATTCAAAGTATCCAAGAGGATATTTTGTCTTGTCATATTTGCCATCTTTGCAATAATTACCACTTTCGACCGAGCATGTGCCATCGGTGTTGAGCTTACAAGATTTGCCATCTTTGCATGAAATAGCTTTGATCACGCCATTGCTACAACGCAACATACCCGTGCAATCCGGTGCGTATTTATCCTTATTGCAACAATCACCTACAGCACCACCACTTTCTTTCGGATCGCCATTACATTGTGTAGTGCCTGGCTCTGAATCACCTTTTGCACAAACCACTTGAAGCGGTTTTTCAGTATTTGCTTTGCAATCATTGTTGGCGCAATTCCACTGTTTAACAGCGCCATCCCAGCAAACTAGTGCATGAGCATTTCCATCAATGCAGGTTTGCTGATATGTATCCTTGTCACAGCACGTGCCTACAGCACCACCCGTTGTGACTTTTTCGCCTGTGCATGTCGTAGGTTGAGTATCGCCTTTTGCACAAATCACTTGGAGCGGTTTTTCAGCATTTGCTTTGCAATCGTTGTTGGCGCAATTCCATTTTGTGACAACGTCATTCCAACAAACTAAGGCATTGGCACCGCCATTAATACATACTTGTTGGAAGGTCGATTTGTCGCAAGGAGAGCCTACTTCGGGTATAGTACCACTACCACCATCCTTGCATGCTTTCGTCGCTTCATCGCAGGAATCCTTGCAATCTTTTAATTTACTCCAGTTTCCGTCTTTGCATTCTTGAAGCTGTTTACCACTGCAACGCTTCTCACCAGCCGTCTTACAAGCACCTCTACACACACCCGTCGCTTTATCGCATCCGTCAGCACAAGGCGTCCCCTTGCTCCAGTTACCATTGACGCAAATTTGAGCATTGTTACCATCGCAACGTTTTTCACCCGTCTTGCACGAATCGCTATCGTCGTCACTACAACCGAAAGCGCAGCATGTCGAAACGGCAACTAACAAGGCCAACAACTTCTTACTCATATCTTTCTCCAAAAGATAAACGACCGAACCCATGCGGTCTATGCCAAAAGTCGATCTCGAACCTCTCGAGAACGGCTCCTTTCGGCAACGTCTCTAATCAGTTCACCAGTATTGATCAAGTTTTTAAACCGTCTTTTTTGAAATAAAATGAAATTTACTGCGGTTATTTGGCGTGTATTGTGCGCCATGTAGGTGTAGATTTGAACTTTCTACAAAATACCGCAGTAATTCCGAATTATATTCCATTCACGTCGACTATCTTGCCATCTTTGCACGCTTGGCATTTCCCATTGGGCGCGCAAGTGACCGATTGTTTCGAAATGCCATAGACCTCGCCACCGTCGTGGACTTGGCAAGCGACGATTTCGTTTGCCGCCGTGCACTGCGGCGCCATATTGGCACTGCAGAGCGGGTAGACGCATGCCGTCGTATCGCAGATGCCGCCATTGGCGGCGCAATCGGTCGTCGTCGTTTTGCCGCTGGCGTCGCAACTATAGAGCACATTGCCCAAGCAAATCGCCGTCGCATCGACGACGGTGAGCGCCTTGGCGTCGACTTGCGATGGCGCACACAAGCTCACGATATACGACTCTGTTTGGCTGTTGTAGCTACATTGCGCCGCACCCGATGCCGTGCACGAACGGCGGCAATCGGCATAATTGCCATAGACGCTACACGTCGTCATGCCGCTCGTATTCGTGCTGCAGTCTTTCGTCACGACGACGTCGTCTTCGTCGAGGCAATACGACAACGTATTACCGTCGCATTTGCCCTCACTCGTCAAGCCGTTGCACGGCTCGCCTTCTTGAGCGGGTACGCAAATGTCGTAGTCGGGCATGCCCTGATAATCGCTTTGACAATGCGCATAATACGTTGTGCCATCGGTGTGGACGTAATTGTTGCAGTCCGTCTTTTTGGGGGCGTAGACGCCGTCTGTCGTCGTGCACTGGATGAGCGTATCGCCCAAGCAGTGGCGCTTGCCCGTCGGTGCATAGCCATATATCGAGCCCATCGCTTGGCAGATCGATAATTCGCCGCTGGCGCTGCATTTTACTTCGTTTTCGTTTGCACTATCGCAAAGCTCTATGCATTTGCCTAGCGACGCGATGCAAGTTTCGCCCGTGCCACATGCTTTTGTGACGACCTCGTCGCCATTGCACGAGACTTGCGTTTGCGCATCGACGCAAAGCGAAGCCCCTGTTTCGACGACGTTTTCGCCGCTAGCGCTTGCGACGCAACGCGTGGCAAGCGATTGGCTACACGTCACCGCAGCGGCATCGGGATCCGAACACGTCGCGCGGCATGCCGCTTTGCCCGACGTGACCGCACAAATCTGTGGGGGTTGAACGCCATTTTGCGAGCAATCTTCGACGATGGGGCGCGGCACGATGTAGCGCATATCGCAACGGCGCAACTGGTTGCCAAAGCACGTGCCCGCCTCCGAAAATGTTTCGTCGCATGCTTTGGGCTTTGCACAGCCCGCCAAGCCGCCCGAATACGTTTGGCACTGCGCATCGAAACCGACGAGTTCGACGCACGATGTCGTCGTCACCGTGCCATCGGCGCGAGTCGTTACGACGCTTTTGTTATCGGGCGTGCATCGTTGAGAGACGATGCTCGTCGACGCCACAGGGGGGGGGGCGGGCGTGAGGTTGACGAGGCATGCGCCATCGATACATTGGGCATTGCTGGCGCATATTTCGTTGCGCCATGCCGTTTTTCCATTGCCCAAATCGATGCATTTCGCCGCCATCGTTTGGCTCAGGCATTTGGTCGATCCAAGGTTGCAAGTCGCCGAATCGGGCGCATATTCGACGCAAACCGGCTTGTCGTCGATATAGGCACATGCCGTGCCCGTGTCGCAAACCGTTGGCGTCCACTTGCCACTGCGGCATCGATGTATCGTCGTCGCATCGGCGCTACAATAGGCGGGCTGCTTGTAATCACACTCATCGGCGTCATCGTGACACGACATGCCCACAAACGCGCTCGCCAAACATACACAACTCAAAATCCATCGACGATCCATCGGTATCCTCTCATCTGTCGTCAAAACATCGAATCGATTGCGCACCAAAGACAATGAGCCTACGGCACGCATAAAAGCCGAAAACTATTAATGCATTGTCGATTTTTCGCATAGTAAAATGATACTTATTCAAATTGTGGATGGCATATATATGTAGATCTGCGACATGTATGCTTCGCGTTTGGAATATCCAGCGCCCTAAAAAAGCCGAGCGTATGCGCGCAAGCCGCTTGCGGCGGCACATAGCTCGGCAAGCGCGGCGTATTGAGCGCAAGCGAAATAGCCAAGCCGACGCCGTATTGCCAAAGGCAAAAGGCGGCGAACAAAAAAGAGCGAATAAAATGCGATGATGAACAATATAATCGAAGAAAATGGCGATTTGCGCATCGATTTTGAATCGGGTGCAGTCGTGATGATAGCGGCGGTCGACGATGCGATGGGGCTTGGGCGGCGCGGGGCGATACCGTGGAATGTGCCAAGTGATCGGGCTTTTTTTCGGCGGCAGACGATGGGGGCGGCGGTGATCGTCGGGCGCGTGACGTATGAGAGCTTGCCCGTGGGGCGCGATGGGCGGCGCGGGTTAGATGGGCGGCTTTGTGCGGTGCTTTCGCGGCGGAGTGTGGCTGCGCCTGGGGCGGGCGTCGTGTGGGGTAGCGATGCCGGCGAATTGTTAGAGCGGTGCCGAGGCGCGCGCGGCGTCGTCTATGTGGCGGGTGGTGGCATGGTCTATCGTGCGCTACTGCCGCAAGCAACCGATGTGCTGTTGAGCCGGATTGCCGGCGATTGGCAATGCGATGTGCAGTTTGTGGCGGTCGGTGCGCCCGAGTGGCAGCTCGTGGCGGCGTGGCCGATGCCGGGGTTCGTGCTCCAATGGTGGCGCAAAAGCGCACACGACGGCGTTTGAGCTTGTCATTTTCGTGGCGTTCGATATATGTAGGCCCGTGCCGCATGGGCGGCAATCATTGGTAATTGGCGCGTGCGGCGCATGGGCGGTCGATGCCATGAGCGGTGGGCGTTTGTGACGAGTAGAGGTCAGATATGTTCGAGCTTTTTGCGATGGGTTTAAATGAGTATTGGAGCGAAAGCAACGCCGAAGACGCCGCCGAGTCGGTGGCCGAGCTCAAGGCGGTCTTGAGCGACCACTATGAAATGACGGTCGATTGGAACGACCCCGATGTCGACGCGTCAAACAAAGACGATGAGATTTCGGTCGACGTCATCGAAGACTACCAATTGACGGCACTCCAAGCCGTGGCGGCTAAACTCGAATTGGATGGCAATCTCGACGGCTTCGAGCTCGATCCCGAGTTCCCATGGGAAAGCGAAGTGTTCAAACGCCTCGCCGAACTCGAAGATGAAGAAAACGAAGAATCGATTGCGAAATTCCCCCACTTGCTCTCGATTGGCAATAGCCGCGAATGCATCTGCTTACCCGTCGATTTGCCGTCGGTTGCAGAAATCAACATCGGCGACGAAGACGACGATGACGACATGTGCGGTTGCGGTTGCGGTCACCACAAATGCGATTGCGACGAAACGTGCGGTTGCCACGGCGATTGCGACTGCGACGATGAAGATTGCGATTCGTGCTGCTGCGAAGAAGACGACGGTTGCGTCGACATTTCGTCGTTGCAGGCCCTTCGCCGCGAGCTCGACCTCGTCGCCGACGGCATGGGGCTCGACAAAACACTCGACATCGACGACGACGATGCCATGGGATCGCTCGACGCCGAGAGCCCATTCTATCCGTGCAGCATCGGCTGGTATCTCATCAGCAAACGCGTCGACGAGGCACTCGCCGCACAAACGCCGCTCATCATCCGCTATGCCGACGACGATGAATACGACGACGACGACGCAATCGACGAAGAATAATCGTTAGTCCGCCGCTCTTTGCGCGTTTTGGCACGGCTATTGGCATTCGCCAATACGCCGTGTTTTTTTTTCGCCCTATCGCCTGTGGCGATACGGGCTTTTTTCGCTCTATTTCGCTCGCCGCTCAATACGGGCTCTGGCACGGCTATTGGCATTCGCCAATACGCCGTGCTTTTTTGGTGGCGTTTGCTGAGGGGGGATGCGGAGCTTGGCGCATCGCAATGGCAGGGAAACGGGGCTATTTGACGAGATAAATCTGGAAGCGTTCCGCATCGCCGACATGCAATGTACTCGTTTTGATCTCGGTGGGTTCATCGGCTAAGAGGTTGACGAGTGTTTTTTCGCTTCCGAGATTGCAATCGCCGCCGCCTTCGGGGCCGGCAATTCCGACGATAATCGTTTCGGTGCCATCGTTCATTTCATAGCACCAGAGTTGATCGTTGGGCTGGTCGATATTTTTACGCGTACCTCGGCGAATCGCTGGGTGTTGTGCGCGAATCGTTCCGAGTTTTTGGACGTATTTGAGCGCACCTTTTTGTTCGTTGTTGAGCGCATCGCCAAATTCCATCATGCGACGGTTATCGGGGTCGTTTGCGCCTTCCATGCCGTATTCATCGCCATAGTAGATGAGGGGAACTCCGGGCTGCGTCAGCAATATGGTCATCGCTTGTTTGACTTTGAAATAAGACTTCCAATCGGAATCGGGGACTTCTGGATTTTGCTTCCATTTGTCTTTGGATTGGCCGGCGGCGACAGAGAGTGCGCGAGCGACGTCGTGGTTGCCCATAAACGTGCCCATGAGATGGGTGGGGTAGGGGGAATTGTTCAACGACGTTTTGTCATATATAACTTTCCCCATATTGCCCGATCTGAGTACTTCTTGGATGGAGTAGTAGAGCGGGAAGTCGAATTGGGCGTGGAGCAAGTCGTTGCCAATGTATTTATTGATGAGTCCGACATCGCCTGTAAACGTCTCACCGACCATATAGAACGTGATGCCCGTGTTGTTGAAGAGCGTTTCGACGGCAGAACGCAAATCTTTGATGAATTGGATATTCATGTGTTTGACGGCGTCGACGCGGAATCCGTCGATGCCCGTCTGCTTGATGAGCCAAATGGCGTGATCGACCATGAGTTTGCGAGCGTCGGCGAGTTCGTAGTTGATATCGGGGAGATCGGCCGAAAACCAGCATTTTTCGGGATAGTTATCCCAATTATTATCTTTGTCGCAGAGCACGCCATTGGGGGCATCGTTAAACCAGTTTTGGTGGTTTTTATAGATGGGGCTATCGCGGTGGACGTGGTTAGCGGCGAAGTCGACGAGTACGCGCATGCCGCGTTCGTGGCAAGCATCAACCAAGTCGCGGAGCTCTTCCATCGTGCCAAAGTGCGGTTCGATGGCTTTCATGCCTTTGAAATCGGTGTCTTTATTGGCGTCGGTCATAAACGTCGTAATCGGCCAATACGAGTGATATGCCGAATACGTTCTGTTGTCGGTGCCTTTGCTCGTGCCTTGGGTATTCATCGAAACCGACGAAATCCAGAGCGTGTTGACGCCCATATTGGTAAAGTAGCCTTCTTCGACTTTTTGCTTCAAACCCTTGAAATCGCCGCCCATCCATCGAGCATCCGATGTGCCTTCGTGCGAGGCATCGGTCGTTGGGTTGTTATTGCTCGAGTCGCCATCGACGAAGCGGTCGGTGAAGGCAAAGTAGAGTAGGGCATCGCGCCAATCGAACGCCGTATCTTCGACCCAAACGGGGGCATAGACGTCGCCTTTGTCGGTCTTGATATCGTAGTTATAGCGCGTGTTTTTATCGACCGTATCGGTGACGACAGACCCCGTATATTGTGCGTTTTTGCCCCCCGTCACGCTCGTAATGTTGACGCCGTCGGACAATGTAATGGTGACGTTTTTGCCATTGACGACGATGCTTTTAATGTGGTTGTCACCGAGGACGACCGTGCCGCCACCCGTATTTCCGCCCGCGTTTCCGCCTGTATTTCCGCTGGCCGTTTCCGATTTGCCAAAAGAAATGCCACATTGGGTGATCTTTGCGATCGAGTTGCCTTCATCGTCTTTTTCGCCATTGGCAGGATCGGTTTGCCAAGAGTCTTTCGCCCAACCATCGACGTAATACTTGTATTTGTAGGAACCGTCTTTTTGGACTTCAATTTTGATCGTATGGTTGCCATTGCCGTTGCTCGTCATCTTGTAGTCGGCTTTGGAAGGCGATGTAATCACACCATCGGCGGCGTCGAGCCAGTTGTTAAACTCTCCGACGAGGTAGACATCGAAATCATTTTGGCCGCCCGAGGCGGTGTTCGTGTACTTGTTGAAATACGTAAACGTCGCATAACACTTGCCATCTTCGTTTCCCGTATTCCCCGAGTTTCCGTTGTTCCCTGTGTTCCCCGAGTTCCCGTTGTTCCCCGTGTTACCGGTGCCATCTTTAACGCATTCGCCTTTGGCGTTTTGCGTATATCCCGTTACGCAAACATTACAAATGCCTGCCAAATTGGTCTTATAGCCTTCGTCACAGATGCACACGCCACTTTCGTTCTTCGTGCCATGACCGCAAGCCGACGATTCATTCGTATCGTCTGCGCATCCAGCAATAAAAGCCGCAATAGCAAAGCAAATGACTGATTTTTTCATTGCAAACCCTCACCGACAAAGTTGTTGTTATCCGAACCTAAAAGCCGCGCGATAAGCCGCTTAAAGCGGTGCAAAATATACGCGAAAAAAGCGAAAAATGCAATATTCTGGCACTTTTGGCGCTCAAAGAATACGCGCCCCAAAGGCATCGTTTGGCGCCTTCCGATCGCGCCCAAATGGGGACGATAAAAAGTGACATATCGAAGTGCGATCTGGTGTATAAGCACATGGCGCATTGGCATGCGCCGAGCGAAAGTCGCGCTATCGTAGCAATAGCGCATGATTTGTATTGTTTTCGAGAATGGAGTCCAAAAATGAAGATTCTGATGGTAGCTTCGGAAGCCGTCCCTTATGCCAAGACTGGCGGCCTAGCCGATGTCGCTGGCGTCTTGCCCAAATTCCTCAGGCAACTCGGGCACGACGTGCGAGTCGTCATCCCACTCTATGGGAGCATCGATCGCTGGAAATATCGCATGGATGACGTTCCTGGAGCGATGGGCGTTTGGATGGGCGTGATGGGTGAGCTCTGGTGCGGGATCAAAGAATCGCGCCTTCCCAATAGCGATGTTCCCGTCTATTTCATCGATTATGAGCGGTTTTTTGCACGTTCCCAACTCTATAACGAGCCCAACGGACAGGGCTTTATGGACAACGACAATCGCTTCGTGTTTTTATCGAGAGCGGCTCTTCAACTTTGCAAAAAGCTCGATTTTGCGCCCGATATCGTCCATTGCAACGATTGGCATACGGCGGCAGTTCCCATCTTCCTCAATACGGTCTATCGCGACGATCCGTTCTTTAGCCATACGGCTTCGCTTTTGACGATCCACAACATGGAATACCAAGGGCGATATTACTCGGGATTGATGGATGTGCTCGACATCGGTTGGGAACATTTCAACCATCTCGAACTCGAATGGCAAGGGCAAGTGAATTTGCTCAAAGGCGGCATTTATCACAGTACTTTGTTCAACGCCGTGAGCCATGGCTATGCCGCCGAAATCCTCACGCCGCAATTTGGTCATGGGCTCGAAGGCGTCGTTCAAGATCGCCGCGACGCGCTTCGCGGCGTGCTCAATGGCATCGATTACGAAGAATGGAATCCAGCGCACGACGTCTACATTACGGCGCCATACGACAAAGAACAGATGGCTGGGAAAGCGGTCTGCAAACACGCGCTCCAAGAAGAAATGCATCTCGTGCCGCGATCCGATGTTCCGCTCTTTGGGCTCGTCGCCCGGCTCGTCGATCAAAAGGGCATACGGCTTTTGGCAGAAGTTTTCGAGTCGCTCATGGCGCTCGATCTTCAGATCGCGCTATTGGGCAGTGGCGAATCTTGGGCGCACGACTTTTTCAACGCGATGGCAGCAAAATACCCTGGGAAATTTGCTTGTTATCTGGGCTATAGCAATCCGCTTGCGCATCGCATCGAGGCGGGTTCAGACTTCTTCCTCATGCCGAGCGTTTTCGAGCCGTGTGGGCTCAATCAGCTCTATAGCTTGCGCTATGGTAGTTTGCCCATCGTCCACGCCGTGGGGGGGCTCAACGATACGGTCGAGAATTTCGACGAATACAATCACACAGGGACGGGCTTCAAATACAACGATCAAACGCCCGGGGCTTTCTACGATACGATAGGTTGGGCTCTGAGCACGTGGTATCACCGCCCCGACGATATCGCCGGTTTGCGCTGGCGTGCGATGAGTCAGGTCTTTTCGTGGCAAGGATCGGCGTCGCAATACGTCGACATCTATCGCGAAGCGATTTGGCGTCGCACGGGGCAAAGCGTCGATTAGACGCGCCGTCTTGCCAATCATTCGATATAGACGCGCGCCGCGCGCGTCGTCTTGCCAATTTACGGTAAGTTTGGTATTTTATCGCGTGGTATCCCGTATTGTTCCTTTAGGCTTTTTTTCAAAGGCGTCATAGCTATGGCAAATCTCGTTTTGGATCTCAAAGAAATCGAAGTGGAATACATTGCTCCCCATGTCATGAACGGTACGGGGCGTATTACGCTGTTGCTGACGATCGTGCGTGGTGCTCGCGGCAAGCGCAAACTCTTGGGCGAGGCCTTTGCTCGCACGATTTATCAGCCGATTATCCATTTCAAAGTATTCGACGATGTCGGCTTGGAATCGCTGTTTTCGCGCTTCTTGCAGCAGCTCATTCACCGCGGCTATCGTCCCGTTCAATACCGCGAGCGCGATCTCGACGATCATCTCTCGAGCTGGAAACCTTGCGATATCGCTTCGCTCGACGATACCGATCTCAAACGCGGTGAAGATGCCGATATCAACTTTGGCGAAACGTTCGAAGATTTCTAGGCGATATGGCGACGATACAATCTGGAACGATAAGGGTCATCTACGAAGACGACAATTTTCTCGTCGTCGATAAACCGAGTGGTATTCCGACCCATGCGCCCAACGATTCGATTCAAGGTGTAGCCGAGATATTGGGTGAGGCGCGTGGTTTGCGCCTCGGCGTCCATCAAAGACTCGATGCGGCGACGAGTGGCGTTTTGGCGTTCTCGAAGTCGGCCCAAGGTGCCACGCGTTTGGGCAAGGCATTCGAGTTGCGCAACGTCAAAAAGACGTATCGGGCACTCGTCTGTGGCATTCCAAAAACTGCCTCGGGGCAATGGACTCATACACTCGTGCACGAAGGCGGCGTGACAAAGGCTTCGCCACAAGGGAAGATGGCGAAATTGCGCTACCGAACGGTCGCCACGATCGGGCCGTTTGCGCTTCTCGAAATCGATTTGATGACGGGGATAACGCATCAAATCCGCGTGCAATGCGCTCTAGAGGGCATGCCCATTTTGGGCGATGCCCTCTATGGCGGAGGCAATTGCTTCGAACGGCTTTGCCTCCATGCGCAAAGACTCCTCATCACGTCGGAGCCCAATTTGCCGGCATTTTATGCAAAGCCGCCGATGTGGCTCGACGCGCCGAAACTCGACAAATTGTTTTCGGCGATTCTGTCTCGTGCGATGGATCCATGGCGCAACGCGCCAGGCGGCTTTGCACAAGACGAAGTATTTCGCGTCTTTGCGCCACAACATAGCGGAATTCCCGAGATCGTCGTCGAAAGGCTCGGGCGCACTTTGCTCGTGCGCCATCTCGAACCCGATGCCGATACGCTTTGGCGCGAAGGCGATATGCGCATATTTGCAAAGTGTGCTCTCCGAGAATGCCAATGCGATGACTTTTGTTATCGAGTTCACGAATCGGCGTCGAAGCGGCACGCGTGTCGATCGCTGGCGCGAGCTTTCGACAAGGCTTTCGATCCGTTCGTCGCCTGCGAGCAGGGCATTGCCTACCAGTTCGATTTATCGGGCAATGCAACGGGGCTATATCTCGATCAGCGCGATAATCGCCATTGGATCGCCCAAAATGCCTCGGGTAGCGTCATCAATTTATTCGCCTATACGTGTGCTTTTTCGGTTTGTGCGGCGATGAATCCAAATGTGACGTCGACGACGAGTATCGATGCCGCGCCTGCCGCCCTCAAAAAGGGGCGATTAAACTTCGAACGCAACCACATAGATTTGAATGGGCATAGGTTTATCAAAGAAGATGCCATCAAATACTTGTCGAAATGCGTTCAAAACGGAACAAAATTCGATACGATTATTTGCGATCCGCCGAGTTTTGGACGCTTCGAAAAGAACGTGTTTTCGCTCGAAGACGACTTGAACGATCTATTGTCGCTTTGTTGTCGAGTGGCGGCTCCGGGGGCTTTGATGCTCTTTTCGATCAATCATCGAAAAATCCGCCTTTCGAAGCTTCGTTCTGCGTTCAAAGAGGCAACGCGAAATCTCGAATACGCACCCAAAGACGTTTCGATATTCGTCAACGACGAGACCGTGTCGGTTCTAGGCGTTGGAACCGATCTCAAGACGATTCGATGCCGTTTTAGTCGTGCGACGAATGATTGATCGTCGATATATTCCCTCCCACCGTGATAAGTGGGAGGATAAAATATGGCAAGTTCGTCGAGAAAATGCCGACAATCGCTATTTTGCCGGATCGGGTTGGACGATATTGCCATCTCGAAATCGCGTCTTGAGGATGACGTTTCCCTTTTCGTCGAATTGCGTAAATTCTCCCTCGAGTTTATCGTCGATATAGAACGATTCTTCGGCGGGGAATCCGTTGGCATGCCAGCGTTTGCATCGTCCTTCTTTGACGTCGTCGGCATAGGTGCATTCGAGGAGGATTTGCCCGTTTTGCGCATAACGGCGCATGATGCCATTGAGTTTTCCTTGGCTGTATTCGATTTCGAATTGTGGGGTGCCATCCGAAAAAGTCGAGCGATACATCCCGGCGCCATCTCCTGCCATGTTTTTACTCCATAAGAAAAAAGCCGTATTGCATACGCATTTGGGGGTGGGCGGCGACACGGCATTTTATCATAGATCGAGAGAAAAAAGTTAAATCTTATGCGGAACTTCGGCGAGATCGGTATTGAGTGCCGATTTGCCCGTTTCGATGTTGTTTTGGTTGGCTTTTTCGAGGGTTTCGATGCGATCGACGAGCCGGCGCAGGGCAAAATCGAGCTCTTCGATCGTGAGTTGTTGCGATGGATTGGCGTTGGCATCGAATTTGAGATGCGATCGACGTGCGAATTGAACGGTTGCATCGTCGGAGCTTAAGTCGTCGGCGTGAATGCCTTGTGGTGGGGCTTGCGGAGCAGGGCATTGGACTTTGGGCGTGCCTGAGTCGGCGACGTAGACGACGGTTGGTGGTGGGGCGTCGTCGTCGATGAGCTGCACGAGCCCAGGGATACTGCACAACAAGGCGGCGACGCCGATAAACGTCGGAATCCAGTGCTTGAGCGAAAAGCGCTTTGTCGTTTGTGGTGCTGGCGCGGTGCGACTGGCGTGTAGAGGCGCGGGACTCTTTTCGCGCTCGCGTTCGATGCGATCTTCGATCGACGAGAGCAAGGCATAAGAATCGACGGAGTCGATAAACGATTCGGCGTCGAGTCGCACGGCATGGCGCAATTCGTTGAGCGCTTGCCACGTCGGCGTTTCGGATAACGACTCATGCGATATGGCATCAAGTTCGTCGGATGGCGTTTCGCCATCGAAATACGATTGGATCATCAAGGGATTGACTTCTTTCTTTTGCGCATCTTGATGCATAACACCCTCCACTAGGACGACACAAAATCCCTAGTGCCGTAACGGAACTCTGCAGATTATATTCACAAATTCTTGCCTATGAACGACAGTAAAAACTCGCTTCTCGACAAAAAAGCTCCTCGACATAAAAGCTCCTTGACAAAACAGTCTCTTTCACGTGAAAATCGCTCTTTCAATGTGTGTGGTGCGTCGGCAAATCGCGCGGCGCAATTTGGCAAATCGCCGCTAGTCGGCTCGAACTGTTGCCGCGTGTCTCGATCGCGGGTGAAGGAGTGAAAGATGAGCGATAAATGGAAAAAGAAAGACAAGAACGTTCAGAATTGCGAAGTAAAAGAAGAAGTCAATTCGCAAGAAATCCTCGAAGAAGACGAAAAATGCGATCGCGGAGGCGAATCCCACGCCGAAGAAAAAGTCGATGAATCGCCCGCCGTCGAAGAAGAGCGTTGTTGTCGTTGTTGCTGTTGTGATTCAGACGACGACGATGATGACGATGACGATTGGGACGACGACGATTGGGATGATGATGACGACGATGACGACGGCGAATGCCCGTATTGTGGGCGAGCTTGGAAATCGACGTGTTTACATCATCACGACCATTACTATCACGGACGTTGTTGCGGTGATTGCGATTGTGACTGCGATTGCGATTGCGAGTGTGGATGCCGTGGGCACTACACGAAGAACACGTGCCGCGATATGGCCATGGCAGTGGGCAAGACGATCGCTTTGTCGGCGATTGCCACGGCGACGACGATGCTCGTCACCGCCGTTTTGCGTCGCGTCATTCGCTGACGCAAGTGATTAATGGCTAAGAACGGCGACGGCATTCCGATCGCCGTTTTTTTGTGGCACGGGCGTCTGAAAGCGCGTGTCGTTTCGTTCGACGATAAAGGCGCGTTGCGAAGTGCTCCACGAGAGATCGTAACCGTTGTCGTTTGCGTATTGTTTCGCCGTCGCGAGCCCGAGCCCTGTGCCCGACGTCTTCGTCGTGTAGAAAGGCTCAAAGACGCGGAGCGCATCTTCTTCGGCAATGCCGCGCCCCGAGTCCGAAAATGCTATTGTTCCGCTTTCGTCGGCGCGTATCGTGACCGTCGCTCTCCCTGAATTTGCTTCGGCAGAATTCTGCCACATCGTCATGGCAATTTGTCGGAGCGATGTTTCGTCGAATTCTATGCAATAATCGTCGGGAATATCGCATTCGATTTTCATATCTTTGAATTTCGTATGTTCGCCAAATAGCTTCCATTGCGAACGAATGACGTCTTCGAGTCGCAGGCGTTTCACGTTGAGTTTTGGCTTTCTCGAGAAGACGAGAATGTCGTTGAGCATATTGTTGAGCCGTGCGATTTCTCCGCTCATCATTTCGTGGACTTGTGCGATTTCGTCTTTATCGGTGAGGTATTGGAGCATTTCATTGCATCCGCTCACGCAAGAGAGGGGATTGCGGATTTCATGAGCGACTTTTGCCGAGAATTCGCCCAAGTGTTCGAGTCTCGCTCGTTGTGCGCGTTCGCGTTGCGCTTTGTATTGTGCCGTCATATCGGTAATATGGTAGCCGACGAATTCGTATTGTTGGATGGGGAGTTTGAACTGGGCAATGTGGAGGTAACGGTGATTCGTGTACGACGTCCATTCATTCGAAGATGTTTGGATGGCGTCGTGACTCGATTGCATCTGTTGGATATCGCGCATGGCGCAGCATTGCGGATGCATATTGTTTTTGAATCCGAGGCCGGAATCTTCGGGATTGGGTGCCGTTTGTAGCGTTTCGGTCGAGGTTTGGAATTGGGGGACTTCGTCGCGCGAAACCGATCGATTCGCAAGCGAAGAAATTGGCGTGCGCGGTATTTCGAGTGCATCGCCCAACAGCGTTCGAGCACTCGGATTGTGAAAGACGACGCGATTTGTCGCGGGATTGACGATGATGACGCCGATGGGGAGCGCATTGAGCAATATCGAATATATGCCCTTGAGATGGGTAAATTCGGCATCGGCAAGCGCCAGACTGTGGCTGACCGATGTGTAGAGATGCGATAGATGACCGGTGAGGAATCCGACGCAGTATGCGGCTAGGATGAGATAGCTCAGATAATAGCCACCGACGAGGTTGGGCGTGGGCAAATCGGCGAGTGCTTTGATTTCGTGGTAGGGAATGGCCTGTACGTAGAGCGTGCAAAACATGACGATCGAGACGATCGTTGCGCCGATGAGTCCGCCGCGCCGCTGTAGCGTTATGCCGCCATAGAGTGGCACGATTAAAAACAAATAGAAAAACGGGCTCGCCGAAAACCCCGTCAAAACGACGATAAATGCGACGAGCAATGAATCGTGCACCATGCCGATATAAGTCAGTGGTGAAACGAATTTATTGCGCAATAAGCAGATACAGCAAATCGTCGTAAAGACGAGGATTTCGCTCACGCCGCCGAGTAAGAGCAGGGCTTCGTCGGTCACGCGCGTGACGTCCATGCGGATAAACCACACGATTGTATAGCTCAAGACGAGGAGCGCGTATGCACCGCGCACGAGCGTCACGTATTTGAGCTTTATGTGGAGCGAGTTGTCCGATTTTTCCGAAGTCTCGGTGGGCGGGGGAACGACGGGCTTGGTGCTAGGGATCGCATCATGCGCCGTAGACGTAGCTGCATGGGTTGGGAGTTCTTTGTCGTCGGTGTGCATGAGGTACCTAAAGAATGAAAAAAGCGCGCAATCGATTCGATTGCGCGCAAATATCGCCGAAAGACAGCGTCGGAGTATGGCGTTTAGATTAGATGACGCTTTGAATTTTTTGTTTCAAGATGCGCGCTTTGAGATTGTCGATCGTCATGACGAGGTCGTCGTCGTTGTTGAGTTCGGCATATCCGCGAGCTTTTTCGAGGTATTTTTGAGCGCGTGGTTCGATCGATGGAATGCGCAAACCGTAGAGGGCATCGGCCATTTCGTAGTAGACGTGGCTCGTCTGATTTTCGAATCCCGCTCCGGCAGAATCTTTTTCGAACCCAGCGATATGTTGATTAAACTTTGCATGGACGAGTTTATCGACGAACTCTTCGCCCGTGCTGTCGTCGCCTTGGGCAAAGGCTAGGAGCGCAGAAACGCGCCACAAACCGTCTTCTTCGTGCGGGAATGCTTGGGCGAATTGTTCGAGAGCCGCTTTAGCGGCGTCGAATTCTTCGGTTTCGACGCAATCGCGAACGACTTCGAGGTAGATATCTTCGTAGCACAACTCATCGGCTTTTTTGCGAGCGTTGATGATGCTGTTGGCAATTTCGCGAAAGAGGGCGTGCATACCGCGATCGAGGGCAACGCTCGCGACCATCCAGCGTTTGAAGAGATCGTATCGCTTCCACGGCAATGCCTCGATCTTATCGGCAGAATCTTCTTTCATCGCGCGGAATGTGTTGGCCTCGGCTTCGGGGATCGTCGTCCAATCGAAGTAGGGATTGAAACCGATTTCTTCGGCAAAGGAGAACGCCGAGAGGGCTTTTGTTCTGTCTTCTTCTTCGAGTTTTCGCAACAGTTCGAGGTCACTTTCGTCCTCTGCGAATACGTCATCGGACTCGTTCTCGTCGTTGTCGTCGTCTTCCTCGTTCATCGATTCCGACGCCATATCCTCGTCTAGCCCAAATTCTTGATCGAGTTCGTTATCACTGTTTTGACGCTTTTTTTTCGACATTTCGTCTACCTAATAGAGAAAGTTCAACTCGCCCTTGTATCGATTTGACGACGATAAAGGGCAAAATATATTACGCTTATGCATCTCGATGCGTCAAGAAATATGCGTAAAAATTAGAATTTTGCGACTTCAATCGTCGATCCCTGAGGCGAAGAGGCGATTTCTTGTAGCTGGTAATCTTCGCATCCATTGGCGACGAATTGGTCGACGATGCGCCTAAAATCATCGCCGATGGGGGCGTGATTGGGGTTGATTTCGATAGCGATCATGCCGTTGGCGACGAAGCGTTCGGCGATATCGGTCACGCCGTCGATGCGTTTGATACATTTTCGCATGGCGACGAGGGCATCGGCATCGGGCATCGAGGCGAATCGCAAAACGGGATACGATACGATAGCAGGGAGCGCTTTTTTGCCCGTATTCTGGGCGACGATGATGGCTGGCTCGAGTTCGAATGCAATGCGTTGGCGGATTTGTCGCTGGGCATTATCGATGCTCTTGGCGCTCGCTCGATACGTCCGATCGATCGAGGCGAGGCGCGCATTGCCCGCCGTCAAGTCGATCTTGGCTGTCGCCGCACATGTATATTGCAAATCGCGCGACTCGCAGGCATAGGCAATCTGTCCATTGACGACGATCGAAGCTCCAAAGAGCGATGCCATCGTCTTTGCCGTCGAATTCGAGAGCGGATATTGCCCATAGACGGTCGGGCTAAGCCGTGGTGGATTGGAAATCTCATAGGGCGCAATGACTTCGCTCCCCATCGTTCGAAACGCCTCGACCCACGGGCGAGCGGCTTCGAAATTCGATGGCCACCAACCCGAATCGCGGCGCGCCGCATCGGTCGATTCGGCTATCGTCACATTGATCTTCGGCGCGCCGCGGAGGTCTCCGGGCAATGCCATGATCGGCGATGCGAAGCCAAAGACTGCGCTCAGAAATGTCGTCGTAAAAAGGCTCAATTTGGCGAATTTATGCATAAAATTCATCGCTAGGTATTTCTGGTGAATAAAATTGCGGAATGGCGCTTCGCCGATGGGGCGAGGTGCAGAATCGCTCTATACGACAAGGCGGAGAAAATCGCCACGATATCGACTTGATTTTTCTGTCCGAAATCTATAGGGAGGCGGCGAATTTGCCAGATATGCGCGTATCTGGCTTTTTTGTCGTTTGGCGTCATAGAATCGCAGTTTTAATTTTTGAGGTGTCATCTATGGTTGCAATATCGGCTCCAGCTTATTTACGACCAAAAACGAATAAGCTTCCAGGTTATATTGCGGGCATTTTGGCGGGTGTATCGTATGGACTCAATCCGCTGTTTGGCATCCCGCTCTTGACGACAGAGCACATGAGCGTCGACAGCGTATTGTTTTATCGCTACGCGTTTGCCGTCGTCATTTTGGGGGGATTCCTAGTGGCTCGCAAGGTATCGCTTCGCGTGATGGGCAAGCAATTTGGATTTTTGGCGCTATTGGGCTTCTTCTTTGCGATGAGTAGTTTACTCTTATTCGAGGCATACAATTTCGTGCCGTCGGGAATCGCGACGACGCTCGTATTTTTGTATCCAGTGCTCGTCGCATTTATCATGGTGTTTTTGCGCGTATTTCCGACGTGGCAAGTTTGGGTATCGATAGGTCTGACGTTTTTGGGCGTGATAATGTTGTGCCATACCGATAGTACGGCGACATATCGCCCGATAGGCTATGTATTGGCGGCTTTGTCGGCACTTTCGTATGCCTTTTTTATCGTTGTCGTCAATCGCAGCAAGACGGTGAAAGCGGTATCGAACACGGTTTTGACGTTTTATGCGTTGCTCGTCGGGGCGGCGATATTCTTCGTCCATGCGGTGTTTAACGATGCCATGATGTTGCCGCCCTCGACGGCGATTTGGAATTTGCTCGGTTTGGCACTTTTGCCGACGATCGTATCGACGGGGGCATTGGCTTGCGCGACGCGATTTATCGGGCCGACGAAGGCATCGGTTTTGGGCGTCACCGAGCCCATGACGGCGATCGCCGTGGGCGTCGCCGTCATGGGAGAACCGATCAATAGCTGGATCGTGATGGGCGTCATCTTGACGATGGTGGCGATCGTCTTCATGACGGTGAGCGATAAGCCAAAGCCTATAGCTTCGTGAAACCGCCCAAATCGGCCGAATCGAGTGGGGGACGATTCGACAAGATGTAGACAGCGCGGCGATTCTTTTCGTTTGGGGTATTGTCGGGGGTTGGAACGGCGAGTGATCGTTCGCCGGCACCGCGATAAAAGGTCGAAATCGATAGCCCGTGTTTTCGGAACCACGAGGCGATGGCTTTGGCGCGGTTGAGACTGAGTTTATCGTTCGAGGCGGCGCTGCCGACGGTATCGGTATAGCCCGTGATATAGAGATCGACGGCGACGCGTTGATGCGTTTGGATGACTTCGAGGATCTTGTCGAGCGATTCTTGTAGGTAGTGTTCTTGATCGCGTCGCACTTCGTACTTGGCGGTATCGAAGACGATATCGGTGTGGGGTATTTGGAAATAGAAGATCGTAAACGACGCCCATGAATTCTTGTCGTCCCAAGCTTTGATTTCGATCATGGCGGGCTTTTTGTCGTTGGGTTTCCAAACCAATTTGTGCGTTTTTGTGCGAGCGATGGGTTGTTCGACGGTATCGATGTGTGAACCGTCTTCGGCGGTGACCGTAATCGAGGCTCGGGTCATGGGCTTCGACGCATGGAGTGTGACGTCGTTCATCTCGGGGGTGAGCTCGCGGAGGTTGACGTCGAGTTGTAGCGGCGTCATGGCGTAGAATGTATGCGTTTGATTGAAGTTGATCGAATTGCCGAAATCGTTTTTACCCGTGATGACGAATTGGCATGAATAGGTGCCTTCGGCTTGCGACCACTGTATGAGCCGAGAGTCGCCCGAACGAATCTCGGCGAAATATTGAGTGATAGGGGCTTGACCGCAGTTGTAGATCTTGACGTTGACGTCTTTGAGCGTTGTGTTGGCGATGAGTTTGAATTGTGCCGGTGTGTCGACGCCATGGCGATCGAAAACTTCGTAGCGGATCGGGCCTTGTGCACTGTTTTGCGCCCATGCTTGCGTCGCAAAGAGCGCACAACAAAGCGAAAAAGCAATTGTGAGAGATCTCATCGTGGCACCTCCTTTGGGGCAATGAACGATAAACGATGTGGAACGCTGATGATAACGCAAATCGCGGCGCGATGCGATGAATAAAGCGATCGCGCCGGCAAACTCGATGATCGCATGACCACTGCACGATGCGTGCCAACGTGGCGCACGGAAACGACACTTGCGGGTCAGCGGCTGCGGCGGGTGGCGTGCAAAAAGCGCGGCGTATTGCGCCCCGTAGGGGCAAGATAGCCGCGCAGCGCAGCGTATTGCCCCTTGCGGGGCAATAGCTGCGCCAAAAAGCGCGTATTGCCCCGCAAGGGGCAATAGCGCGTTCGGGTTGCGAATGGCAACGCCATCGCAACCGACAAGCACGACATTCGATGATAAAACGTGAAATCGGGGCGCGATATTCTAAAAACTTGCGAAAAAAGCGCAAAAGTAGGACAATAAGCGCTATGGTCGCGCTTGGTGCGTCTTGTGCTTGTACTCGTTGCGTGTTGTATTCATGACATTAGATAAGAATCATTATATTGGGGCTGTCTTAGCAGGCGGTTACAAAATCGAACGGTTTGTTGGGTCGGGGGCTTTTGCATACGTTTATTTTGCGAAAGCGCCGACGGGGCAGGGATGTGCGGTTAAAATCCAATACAACTTGGCGCAAGATGCTCGAATAAGATTCAGTCGTGAAGTCAAAGTGTTGCGAGAAATTCCGCCAAACGACTATTTGGTGCGATATTTTTCGGATGGTGAGACGCCCGAGGGATATCCCTACTTAATCATGGAATTCGTCGATGGCATGACGCTGAAAGAGGCGTTGAAGCGTCGCCGCGTGTGGCCCGTGCAAGAAAGTTGCGATTTGATTTTGCAGTTGTGCGATGCGTTTGGTGGGTTGCACCAGTTGGGGGTCGTGCACCGAGATGTGAAGCCCGACAACATCATGTTGACGCGCAGTCACCAGGTCAAATTGATGGACTTGGGGTTGATCAAAGACGCGCAAGGGCTGTTTAAGTTGCTAGAAAGCGAAGATATCATGCGCGGGCGCGACTTTGCCGAAAACCTCGACAAAGGCGTTTTGGCAGGCACGCCCGAATACATGGCGCCAGAGCAATTTAGCGACCCGTCGCTCAACGACGAATCGCTCGCCAAGACCGATACATGGACCGACGTCTATAGCTTGGGTCTCATCTTTTACGAGATGGTGGCTGGGCGCAAGTTGTTCGTGTTTAATCCGCCGGCGAATGCGTCGCAGAACGAATTTGCCAAGGCGTTGTTGGCGTTTTTGACGATGCGAACGCAGCAACGCGACGAAGAAATCCTCCCGCCGCCCAATGTTCCGTATCAATTGTGGACGGTGATTGCGCGGGCATTGCACGCCGATCCGACGCGCCGCCAGCACAACGCGCAGGAATTTGCCGACGATATTCGCCGATATTTGACGTCGGGCGAGGGCGTCGTCGAGCAAGATAGCGACAAGACGAGTGCTATCGATTTGGCGAATTTTGCAGAGCTCATGCGGGCGAAAGAAACGGCCCAAGTTGGGGCGGCGACGAGTAGCGATCAGCAGTTGTTTGCGACGAATCGCCAGAGCTTGGCGGCGGCACCTGCGGCGATGCCGATCCCTGGGAATGTCGGGGTTTCGGGGTTGCCGAGCATGCCTGGGTCGCCCGGATATGTCGACCCAGGCGAAGACGACGGCGATGGCAACGGCTTTTTGTGGGGATTTTTAATCGTCTTGCTCCTCATCATCGTCGGCGTGCTCGTGTTCTATTTGTTCTTCTTGCCGAAGTGATAGATGTTGAGTTTGGAGGAAATGCCAATGGCGCGGCGTTTGGCGGCGGTTGGAATTTCGTAGACAAAAGTACGTATGGATAGAGAAAAATTGTATTCGCTTCATGCGACGTGTGCGCGTGGATTTGAGCCGTATTTGTGTCGAGAGCTCGCCGCGCTAGGCATCGCCGAGGCGTCGGAATGTGGCGGTGGTGCTCAGTTTCGTGCGTCGTTTGAACAGGCCATGAAAGTTTGCCTCTGGTCGCGCATGGCGAATAAAGTCGAAATTTTGTTGGGCGACTGCTATGCCGTCAACGACGAGGCGATCTATGAATTGGGGCGAAAAATCGATCTTTCGCCGTGGTTTAGCCCCGACAAGACGTTTTGCGTCCATGCGCATTCGAGCGATCCGAAGTTCAAGAATGCGCTCTTTTTATCGCTCAAGGTCAAAGACGGGGTCGTCGACAATATGCGCGATGTGTGGGGGCGTCGGTGTTCGATCGACACGGAGCGGCCCGATATCGTGCTCAATTTGACGGTCGTTCAGCGGCGTGCTCGGCTCTATATCGAGTTGCAAGGCGATGGCTTGAGCATGCGCGGCTATCGCCGTCGGCAGTTGGCTGCCCCGATCCGCGAGACTTTGGCGGCATCGATGATTGCCGCCTCGGGCTGGGATGGATCGACGCCGTTTTGCGACCCCATGTGTGGATCGGGAACGCTCGCCATTGAGGCGGCGATGATTGCCACGCAAACGGCTCCGGGGATTCAGCGCCACTTTGGCTTCGAAAAACTGCCCTTCTTTGGCGATGTCGAAAGCCAATGGCAGGCGATGCGGCGCGAAGCTCGAGAACTCGCTCGGATCGGACGAAAGAATTTTGCCGGCGAAATCGTCGCTCGCGATATCGATGCCCAAGCACTCGACATTGCGCAAAACAATGCGCAAACGGCGGGGCTCGATTCGTGTATTCGATTTGTCGCCGGATCGGTCCTCGATTATCGTGCAAATGGCGTTTGCGTCGTGACGAATCCGCCATACGGCGAGAGAATATCGGTGTCGGGGATGGAATTGCCCGAATTTTATTTCCAATTGGGGCGACATCTTCGAACATTCTCCGATTCGTCGTTGACGGTCATCTCGTCGGCTGAATTGCTCAAGAAAAATATGCACATGCGCCCTGCACTTCGCATTTCGACGTTTAATGGACCTTTGGCGTGCGAAGTGGCGAGCTACGAACTCGGAAAAAAGAATAGAAATGGTGCGGCAGATCATTGATGGCTGATGTCTCATTGATATCTATTGATATCTGGTATTTATCAATATCTATTGGTATCTGGTATTTATCAATATCTGGTATTTATCAATGTCTGATATCTATCGATGCGCGGTGCCGATGGATGGGCGTCGATCGATGGAGTGCTTTATAGGCGACTTGCATGAGGATGGCGGCGCGATCGTCGATGCAAGGCGTAGAAGTTTTTGAAGGAAAGAGAAATGGCAAACAATAACATTGGCGGAGCCAGTGGCGATATCAACGATTTGGCGGGATTGCCCAAGCGCGTAAACCTGGGACAGAATAAGAAGCGATTGAGCGGTCAGGTGAGCGCTGGTCATGCACATATCGAGGGCGATATGGCTCTGGGCAAGCGATGTATTACGGCTTTGCGTTCGAGTGGTGAATTTAGCCGTGCGACGCAAGGATTCCATGCTTATCCGGCTCGATTGCACCCCGAAGCCGCGCGGCTTTTGCTCGAGGCATTGCCCGGAGAATCGCTTGGCGACCCGTTTTGTGGTGGCGGAACGCTCTTAGTCGAAGGTTTAATCGCCGGGCGTCGCGTCTATGGATCCGATCTCAACCCGATTGCGACGCTCGTTTCGACGGCTCGCACGGCACTTTTATCGCCTGCGCAACTCGACTTGCTCGCCGAAACCTGCAAATCAGTCGCCGAAACGGCCAAAAAGACGTGCGCCGAAAAGAAACCCATCCACCTGCACGCCGCCATCTTGAAATACAAGAGCTGGTATAAGACGAATTGTTTCGACGAATTGACGCATCTCTTTGCGGCGATTCGATCCCTCGATTCCGAAATCAAACCGCTTGTGCAAGCGATATTTTCGAGTCTCGTCGTTAAATACAGCTTGCGAGCCTCCGATACGTCGAACAAAGTCGTCTATATTCCGCGTAAAAATGGCGCCGTATTGCGAGCCTTCTCCGATAAAGCCAAGGAATACATCGACCAGCTGGCGCAATTGCAAGCGATCGTGCCGCCCGGAACCGAATCGGCGAAGATATCGCTCGCCGATGCGCGGCACCCTGGATTCGACGCCGTCGATACGATTATTACATCGCCGCCTTACCCTGGGACGTATGATTATTTGTTGCTTCAGCAGTTGCGCCAAGCGTGGTTTGATCTCGATATGCGCAACGAGGACGAGATCGGTTCGCGTCGCAGCTTTAAGCAGACGCGAGCCGCCTATGAAAAATGGCTCAAAGACACCGATCAATGGATGGCGGCTTGTGCCAAAGCGCTCGTGCACGGAGGCAAGATGGCTGTCGTCGTGGGCGAGGGAATGCAGGGCGGGCGCTTGCTTCGCGTCGCCAAGCCGACGATTGCGGCAGCGCAAAAAGCAGGGCTCTCGTTTGTGACATCTGCCTCGGTCGATCGATTTGATCCTGCGACGCGCATGAAGAAGATCGAATACATACTCGTCTTCGAAAAGCCCGAGAAAAAGTCGATCGACAAAAGAGAAACGGCTTCGAAGGATTGAAATGCGCGATAGTTCGGATTTGCAAAACGCGGACGCGGGATCGCCCGGTTCGCGTCTATCGAAGCACGATGACGCGGTGGAGACGGATTTGCGCCGTCTCCAGTCGCAACTCGAATCGTTTAATCGAGCGCGCGATTGGGATCAGTTCCATAGCCCACGCAATTTGGCGATGGCGCTATCGGTCGAGGCGGGCGAATTGCTCGAGTGCTTTTTGTGGGCTCGCGATGGCGAGCCCATCGAGGCCAAAAAACGCCATCATATCGAAGAAGAAGCCGCCGATGTGTTGATTTGTTTGCTCAATTTCTGCAGTCAATCGGGCATCGATCTACCGCAAGCCTTTTGCCAAAAACTCGCTCGAAACGCCGAAAAGTATCCCGTCGAAAAGGCTCGCGGATCGCGCGATAAATACGATTCCTTATAATTATCGATAAAATATATCAGTGCCTCGTCGGCAAAGCGGCGGGGGGTAATAATCCATCGATATATCATATATCACAGAGTCGGTGACGATTGGGCAAGGTGAGAAGAGCGACGCGCGATGTTGGCGGTCGCTCTCTTCGTCGATTTATGACTCTGTGCCGATTGAATTATCGATGCGTTCGAGTTCGGGGGGCAAGTTGCACAATATACTGTAGAGTTCGTTTAATTCGGGCTCATCGGTGCGATAGGCTTTTCCTGCTAAATTGATGACGATGATCGTATTGTCATCTTCGTATGAAACTGTAGTTTTGAAACGCGTCCCCGCACGACAAACGCAAGAATCGATTGCCCGACGGAGTGTTTTAGCGGGTTGAATCGAGCCTTTGAAAACGACGACGGCGTATGCGTATGGATAGACCGACGAATCGACTTCATTCATCGATACCGAAACCATCCAGCACAAGAGATGTTGCATGGTGGATTTGGGCGAGAGGAGTAGGCGTATATCGCGGATGGTGTGTGGCGGTTTGATGCGCATTTCGACTTGTGGAGTCATGATAAAAGCGGCGTTGCGATTATCGTGCAAAGTCATGAGTGTGCGCAAAGTTTTGTATTTATCGCTTTCGTAGGTTATCTCTTTGCGTTCCGAACCTTCGACATATCCGCGTTGTTGGTCGTAGTACATGAAGACAAAGATATTTAGGAGGAATATACCACCGACTTTAAGTAAAAGGAGCTTAAAGAACGTCGATGTCGTTTCTTCCAAATATTCATCGACTAAAGTATCTGATAATACAATACATAACATGACTGCTCCGAGAGCACCGATAACAACTGCAAAAATGATCGCTCCAAATCTGACTTTTAACCCCACTCGATTCGTCTGAAGTTGGTGGAAATCATCTGTATATTGTACGAATATATCGCGAAGTTTGTCGTCAATTTTCATCCATTCGTATTTATTATCCGATGCGTCATTGCGTTCTCTCGATCGTCGCGTGGCGCGAGCGCCTTTCTTTTTCTTTTGTTTGTTGATGTCGGGGACCTTTTGATTATACATGATTCGAATGAATATGAATAAAGCAATGGAGATGCCCCACGGTATGAAAAAGCTTGGGACTATGCACTGAATGAAGATGGCAACGGCAATGATAATGGCGGTAATTGTATCGCGTTTCAACATAATCGTCTCCTACGGGTGAAGGCCTTGATAATCATCGGCGTGTCTGAGTAATTCGTCGTATCCAGCATATTGCCAATAGAGCGGGCAGGCGCCTTGGCAGGCGGTAAATGCAGAACAACCTTTGCATTTTTCGTGCGCAAAACATTTATGTTTAATTGCTTGTGCGCGTTTGTTAAACCAGACTTCTTGAAATCCCTCTTTGATGAGGTTGCCAACGGGTTCGTCCCACGATGAACATGGCAAGACATTGCCCTCGGGGTCGACCGAGATGAGGCCGTCGCAGGCGGCGCATGATTTATTGCCCAATCCGCGCGATATCGGATTGTATATACAAATTGGAATGGGCGAGTACCAATGAAATTCGAGATCGACTTTTGCAGCATTTTTGCGCACGACGTCGATCGTCTTGCCGATTTCTTCGTAGGGGATGAAAAGGGGATCGGTTTGTGGGCTGCGTTTCGTCGGCACGAATAGATTGAGCGACATGCGAATGCATCCCAATCGTTTACAAAGTGCCGGCAAATCGGCGATCGATTCGATATTGATTCGCGTCGACGTCGTATTCGTTTGCACGAGTATGCCGGCCGTGCGCAAGTTTTCAATTCCCTCGATCGTCTGCTTCCACGATCCTTTGCGCCCGCACAAGTGGTCGTGTATAGTTTCGTCGGGTGATTCTAGGCTGATTTGCGCCGTGCGAAGCCCCGCATCGTAGAGCGATTTGGCTCGCTCTTTCGTCGCCAACGTGCCATTGGTGACGAGATTGATTCGCAACCCGCGCGATTCGGCATAGCGCATCAGATCTTCGAGATCGTTTCGCAACAGTGGCTCGCCACCCGTAAACGAAAAGAAGGGAATCTTTGCATCGTCTTTGAATATATCGATGATCTTTTTGATATCATCGGCGACAATATCTTTGCTATCGAGGCGCCCACAAGCCCCATCGCATCCCGCATAACAAAAACGACATCGGTTATTACATCGATAAGTGACGGCAATTTCGCCCAATATCGGCAATTTATTGTAATCGAATGTATAGGGTATGCGTGTGGCGTGATGTGTTTTATTCGACACGGCAAGGGCGATATTGCGGAAGAATTCGTCGACTTGCAAACGACGCGTGTCGTCGAGCCCTGGGAAATCTTCGGCTCGGTTGCCATCTTGCAACCATTGTAATATGCGTTGTGCCGTTGGATTGACGCGATAGACGCGGTTTGGCGGCAAGATGAGTACGCCGTCTTCGGGGCGCAACAATGCAAGCGGACCACAAGTCTTCCAAAAATCGTCGACCCAGTCGAGCGAGAACGTTTCGGGAATGCTCATCGTGCACCCCCCGATACGCATGCACTATGGCACGCACTGTGACACGCACTGTGACACGCACTGTGACAAGCATCGTGGCAAGCATCGTGGCAAGCACTATGACAAGCACTATGACAAACGTTGTCGAGGTTGGGTTGTGTGAAACAACCGCTAAAGCACGCCGATGATGCGACGTAGTCGTTGAGCGTGTGTCGATAGGTCTCTGGGAGACCATGGCGATAATTGTATTCGTGTGTATAATAACGATTGCAATGCAACCAATAACATTGATATGCACAATAATATCGATAATCGTCATCGCTAAATCGCGTCGAAATGACTTTGTCGTCGAAGGCTTTGAATTTCATCTTCGTCGGGTCGGTTTCGTCGGGGTTCTCATACATCATTTCCATATAATATCGTCGCGTTGCATCGATATCGCAATCCCATGTTCGATCTTTGAAATCGGTAATGACATGCTCGATGAAATCTTGCAATTTGGCATTGTCGATAACGCCGATATCGTCGAAACACGCCAAGAACTTTTGTTCGATATCGCTCAAACTATCGACGTCTTGTTTGGGGATGATGGTAATCGGCTCGAGCGATTTGATGATGAGTTTATCTTGATCGGCGAGTGCTTGTACAAACATGCCGATGATTTGATCGATGCTGAGGCCGAGGAGCAAACCGACTTCGATGGGGTGTAGCGAACGGGCAATCTTGCCCTCTGTGCCATAGCCGCCGACTTGTAACTGTGGCGCTTCCCAAACCGCGTCGAGTATGCCTTCGTTTTGGGCGAGCTTTTCGAGCGCTTCTTCGGTCTTTTTGCGTTTTCGCGCCGTTCTGCGCGCGACGAGTAAAAACGTACCGGCGGCGGCAAATCCCGTCAATATACTCGTCAACCATTGTGCAATCGTATAACCGATGGGGACGTCCGATATTCCTGCATTCTTTACATCATCGTAATTCGTCGTTTTCATCACCGCCGCAGCACTTGGATCGAACGAAACGCTGTCGGATTTTACATAAAACAATAGATCGAGCTTTTCGCGCTTTGAAACATCGAATTGAGTAAAATGCAAAGTGAGATATGTATTATTGCTGTTGACAAACCGTTTGCCGACGACGTCGATTTTACATCGCTGATTTATCGATGGCGTTGTCAATACAATCGCCGTGTTTTCGTTGCCTGCATTCATGCCATCGCTACGGCGATATCCCATGAATTTGTAAAAGGTGTCGTCGGAAACGCGATATATATTCGCCTTATCGGTTTGCTCGGCCACTTCGTTAGGCGCGATGACAATGGGCAATGTCATATATATATCGCGGTATCGCAGTGCGTAATCCCAATCGACCGGGTTCCAATGAAAATAATATAAATTCGTGCCGGCGTCGTTGGTCGTTTTGCCCACCAAACCTTGGTTAATGAGGTTGCCTTCGTACGAAAACTGCCAATACGACGTGCCCGGAGGCATCTTGGGGTTGGCCTCGAACTCCCATTCCTGGCTCCTCGTTTCGATAACCTTCAACGGCACGCGCCCACTTTGCGAGGCGTGCTCGGCAAAAAGGCTCCCCGCAATAAAACTCGGGTTTCGAATCGCAGGGTTCTGAAACGCCATCGCCGTCATCTGCCCCGAGCTCACTTGCCACTCGACGGTGTCGCTCACCACCGTATGCCCCGAGCTCTCGACGACGACGTGCACCTCAACCGATCGCGCCTCGGCTACGAGTTGCGCCTCGGCCGGAGACGCCACCAACGCCCCAACCGTCACGCCCAAAACCGTCATCATACTCGCCGAAATCTTCGAAAATACACGCATAATGCCTCCTATAGTAGGTTTACGATAGACCACCTGTGAACGATTATATGCCAACCTCGATTTCTGAACAAACAAAAAAAGACGTCGGCGCATTTTTTTTTCAAAATCGCATGTGCAGTCAACTATATATATTGTTTGTTGTGCGTTTTATATTGTTTCGTTTGTATCGATCGCGATGAGTATGTGTGTAATTATTTGTGTGTAATTATTTGTGTGTAATTATTTGTGTGTAATTATTTGTATGTCTCACCCCCATCTCATACAATTATATTCTTTGTAATATGTATTTATATCGATCTCGAAGCGACCGATCTGTCGTTAGATGAATTGTCGTGGTGGCTTTGTGGCTCCTGCTATTGGCTTGCAGCCAATAC